>Ga0233411_10000071_pt1 | contig 35503 bp, 69 predicted proteins | sample Na_anoxic_2_MG_FD_179799 | JGI IMG/M metagenome (GOLD analysis project Ga0233411, IMG submission 179799) | Seawater microbial communities from Saanich Inlet, British Columbia, Canada - Na_anoxic_2_MG | ecosystem: Environmental > Aquatic > Marine > Inlet | place: Canada: British Columbia...
TTTATATATTTTTTTTGTTTATTACTTGAACTCATAAAGCTTTTAACTAAATAGTTATATGAGTGCAAAATATAACCATATAACATACGAACAACTACAGACAGCAATAGACCTATCTAATTCAGTTTCAGCTATAATGCGTAACTTAGGATTTGGTAACGCAACATGTCCTTATAAGAGGAAGTGGATCAATGGAAAGATAGAAGGTGGAAGTTACGACATGACACAATATGTCATAAACGCAACAATAAGAAGTCCATATGCACACGACTCCAATAAGACTCCAGATGATATATTCTTTAGTAAGAGTGATAGAAGGCGAGAGGGTGGAGCTATTAAGAAACGTCTCATAGAAGATTATGACTGGAAAGATGAATGTGTTGAATGTAACACTGGAAACATATGGAATGGAAAGCCAATAACATTACAAGTAGATCACATCAATGGTGATGGAACAGATAATAGGTTAGAGAACCTACAGATCATATGTCCTAACTGTCACACACAAACAGAAACATTTGCAGGTAGGAACAAAGTTGCATATACACATAATGGTGTTGATACAAAACCAACCCCAAAGACAAAGATACCACCAAAGGTATATCTATGTGAAGAGTGTGAAGAACCTACAAGTGGTAAGGGTATTAAAGTATGTAGAAAATGCCACAACGCGAAAACATTAGAAGCTAGTAAATGTCCATCAAAGGAGATACTAGAGAAAGACATTCAATCAACTATGCCTATGACTAAGATAGGTATTAAGTATGGAGTGTCTGATAACACAATAAGAAAATGGTGTGTCCGATTAGGAATACCGAAAAGATAAATTATGAAAACAATAAAACCATGAAAGCTGAAACACAAAAATTAATCATGATCACACTATCCGCCATATTATGTAGTCTACTTATAGCCACCTGTTTAGAGGAAGTGTTCGCATGTATATCTGTATTATTTTCAATCATAGTAGTGTTACTACCAGTCATATTATATATGACACCCACCATAATTGCTATGTGTAGATCACATCCTAATTCCGTACCCATATTCATCATCAATCTATTATTAGGTTGGACAGGTGTTGGATGGATTGGGGCATTAGCTTGGTCTTGTACATCAAAACAATAAACATTTTAATCCCATACATATTAATACTATGTATGGGATTTTTTTTTGTCCCTCATACCCTTTTCTCCTTGCCAAGTTCTCAATTTCTGCTATTCTCTTGGCAGATCAAACGAGAAGCCGATGACCGACCTACAAAAATTTATAACTGATAACATTGAAAGACTTCCAGAGTTTACATTGGAAGCTCTTAAAATTAGTATCGAAAGAAGTATTAATGAAGAGAATAACAAGTATTATGTAGTGATCAAAATTGACACTGATGATGACTTCATTCTATGTATCGATGGGTATGAGGAAAAGCATTATGATGAAACATCTAGATATGTTAATGATGATGAAGATATTACTAAACTTATTGAGTCTATAGACTTCAAACATCAGAAAGGTAATGCTGCATTCCAATTCTATCAAGAGGGACTAAAGAAAGAGCTTCCCAAGTTTTGGAGAAACTTTAATGACCCTAAACTAAGTTTAGCTGAAATTGAAATACAAGGTGGTAATCACTACTTTGAGCTAACTGTATATAAAACTAAAACCAAGGACTAGAGATCAAATGAAAACATTATTCAAATACATACTCCCACTTCTGATCACATGTACATTTTCCAGTTGCAAAACTTATGAACGTGATAGAACTCTTATAGATGTTAAGATTATTTCTGGATATACTAATACAGGTTTTCCAGATATAAACCCTAACTACAGTGTATTAGAAATAGTAGAAACAGGTGAGAGAGTATCCATTCCAATTGCACCTCAAGGAAGTATTGGTGAAGTATATAAAATTCAAACACATAGGGTACGATAACATGACTAAAGAACAACTACAACGTATTGATACATTACAAGAGCAAATTGATGATACATATTTCATCATGGGTGGAGATTGCATCTCTACTGAATACATGAATGAACTCTTTGAAAAGGTTCAGTCTTTGGAAGCACAGATGGAGACTATTGAACGCGAAGGTAAGAACTTCTGTGAAGTGTGTGACATTGAAGTAGAAGAGGAAGTAATTGACAAGTACCACAAAGCATATTGTGGCGAGGAATTGTATTGCTATAAATGCGATAGATGTAATAAATTTGACCCAATGGAATTATAATTATGAGTGGAGGACATTTCGAATATAACCAACACAGAATGACAGATATTGCGACTGAGTTGGAAGAGGTTATTGCTAATAACAATGTTAAAGATGAATGGGATTACTCAACTGATTATTCAGAAGAAACCCTAAAGAAGATGGCAGAAGTTAAGGATATTGTTAATGCTGCGGCAGCAATGGTACATAAACTTGACTGGCTACTTTCTGGAGATTCAGGAGAAGAATCTATTCATAGTGAGCGATGGGATGAAAATCATCACATTAAGAAATTCAACGAAACATATACAAAAAATGAAAACAGTTAATTTTTATACACAAGAAGAAAGACCTCTCATCGATGGTGAAACCATTCTATACATTGGCACACAACAATCATTCTTCACTTACGATGTTTTGGCACTTGGTACAGTTGAGTTAGCGTATGATGAATATGATGTTGATGGAGATCTCACAGGAACTAGCTATTGCTATAATAAAGGTGAGGAGGTGGATTTATCACCAGACGAGAATGGCAATTATCTAAAACTTGTGGCTAATATTAATAGAGACACACATTGCGAAGATCTTGGATATGAAGTTCTCTATGTACCACAAGAAGAATTCTTTAATAAACTATTGGGGGAGGTAAAGGAGGATGAAACACAATAGACTATTTGATCCACCTAAAGATGTTGTGTTCCGCAATGAAATCATTGTACGCATAACTCCAAAGGATAAACAATCAATGTTGTGTGATTGCTACATCAGAATCTTTCAACATGATGATGGTATGTATAGCCTACGATACTTCCTAGATGTAGGGTCAGGTATGTCATTCAAGGCTACTGAAAAATTACATGCATATGGTGTTGACTCCCACCTCAAAGAGTTCCTTCAACATTATAAACCAGAATCAGAAAAGACAACTAAAGCAACATTCAACCCAAAATATTTTACCAACCCACATCCACACTATTGTGCTACTAGATTTTAAAGAAATGCTAACGCTGTATGACCTAACCATGAAGAATGTAATTCATGTTGGTGGTCATCATGGTCAAGAACTGCCCTTATATGTTGAGGTCAATCCAGATGTGGGGGTGAAAATCTTTGAGCCGCATCCAGATACATACAAACAACTATGTAATAATGTATCCAATCATGAAAATGTTATCACATGTTACGACACAGCATTGGGTAGTGAAGTGGGTATGATGGATCTACATATTTGTACTGGTAATGAGGGGCAATCAAACTCACTACTCAAACCCAATTTACATGTTGGACAATATCCACATATTAGATTTGATGGTAGTGTTGTAAGTGTATCTGTAATGACACTTGATTCATATAACTTTGATGATACTCATAACTTCATGAACATCGATGTGCAAGGCTTTGAACTAGAGGTACTTAAAGGATCAGTAGAAACACTGAAACATATTGACTTCATCATAGTTGAAGTGAATAGAGCAGAGGTTTATACAGACTGTGCGCAAATTGAAGAAATTGATGAATTCCTATTTCGTTATGGATTTGGTAGAGTAGAGACTTCTTGGGATGGTGGTACATGGGGGGATGCATTATACATTAAATAATAACTTAAATATTATGCCGTACATAGAAACACAAGACAGACGAAAGTATGACAACCTCATTGATGATGTGGTTGAAGCACTCGGAAAAGAATGGAATGCAGGAGATTTGAATTATATATTCTCTACAATCTGCTGGAGATTATTCTCGGACAACAAATGTTATGCAACTGCCAATACTCTATTAGGTGTTGTTACAGGAGTACAACTTGAATTTTATAGAATTCCTGTTGCTGCATATGAGGACGAGAAAAAATTCCAAAATGGCAACATCGGCTAAAAAAAGTCGTCAATAAGACCAATTAGAGCTTGCTTTTATCATCTGATAGGGTAAGATCTCCATACCGAGAGGGATAAAGCCCCTCGACTACGAAATACAAATCAAACATATTAAACATCCAAAATTATGCAACTTACAAAAACAACAATCCAAGTAGTTACACGCCTTCAAGATAATGGAGATGGAGGCTACACACTCTATGCATATAACTCTGATGCAGAACTCATTGCAGATCATCCAGATAATGATGGAGATATGTCAGAAGAAAGAGCACAAGAAATCTTAGATGAAGAAGATCCATATGAAGATGGTTACATTGGTAGTGATACCATTGAAGTAACTATTGATGAAAATGGTAATGCAACTCTCACTTCTCCACTAAGCTTCCGCGCTGGACAGTAATAACAAATTTAAACAACAAACAACCAATATAATATAATGTCAAATAAAACACTTAGTAAAGTTCTCCGTACTGGTAACATGGTACGTTTCATGGAGTATGATGAATCTGCTCTTGCACTTCCAGTAGGTAATTATAATGTAATGTATAGTGATCAAATCGGTTTCTATCTAAACAAGACTGATACATTTTCCCTCCCACCTAAAGTTTATGGTGATCCAATGCCATTTGTTAATCGTGTAGTTAATACATATAAGCAACGTGGTCGCTCTATGGGTGTTCTACTCTCTGGACTTAAAGGTACTGGAAAGACTGTGGATATGAAACTTATTTGTAAGTGTCTTGCAGAAACTTTGAACATGCCAACTGTATCTATCAGTGATGGATTTACTGGTGGTGGGTTTTCTGAATTCCTTCAGAATATTCCTAATGATTCAATCATTCTTATGGATGAATTCGAAAAGGTTTATCCAGAAAAGAAAGATCAAAACTTCTTCCTTTCATTGTTAGATGGACTTGGAACTTCAGGTCATCTATTCATCCTTACTTCAAACTCTACTCGCCTTGCTGATGCATTGATTCATCGCCCAAGTCGCATTCTTTATCATCAACGATATGAACGTCTTGACTCTACAATCATTGCAGAGATTGTAGCTGACAAATGTATTCACAAACATCGTGTTGAAGAGATTATCAACTCTGTCGGTATTATCCCAAGTCTCACTATTGATATTCTTATGTCAGTGATTGATGAAGTGAACATCTATGATGAGCATCCAGATAAGTTTAAGGATATCTTCAACATTGATTTCTCTTCAAGCGGGTTCTTCAAGATTACTGCTGTGGTTGATGCATATAAAGCTACTGACCTTGATGCACTTCAAGCACTAGAAGACGAAATTCTTACTGTAGCTAAGTCACATGGTAACAATGAACTTACTAAGTGGTTGGCAACTCTACTTAGAGGCAAAGCTCTTGTTAAAGAACAACATAGTCGTATGATTCGTGGAGTGTATAACGATGATCTTGCTAAGAAGATTGGTGCATGTGTAGATCTTGTTGGTTCAATCAATTGTAATGCTAGTATGCATACTTCTATGGAGCTTGATGAAGAAGGTATTCTTAATGATGTGGAAACATATCAGTCATTTGCAATCGAAGGTGATTATGCAAATCGTCAAGAAGTTCTTGAGCGTCACACGCTTAAAGTTAAGAGTCGCAAGTCTGTGGGCGGTAAGACTGTATTCACTATGCATGATGGAGTACAGGTCATCTTTGAAGAGTCTAAGTCATTCGCATTCTAAACTAAATATCCTCATGCTAAATACAATATTTAAATTCAAGTTGTTTGGTAAGAGGGTATCAATAAAGAGGGGGGAGGGTTTACTTGATAGAGAGACATACTCTGGTATTAAGGAGTCCCCCCTCTTCTCTATATATAAAGTCCAATACTACGATGACTTCGCAACAAACCTAGTCATCATCATAGGACGATATAAGATAAACATACTAACAATGCCAGATGGGGTAGATGGAGATACAATCAAAGAAGTGATGTTATCCCATCACAATAGGAAGTAGACATGATAGAAAATTTATTAAAAGGAATATTGAGAATATTACTAGCCATAATGATAGTTCCCCTATCGTTAGTGTATTGTAGGGTAATATATGAAGCATGGGGTAGAGTATCTACAGCCTCTGAAATAGTAAGCAACACACAAATAACAATAATGACATTCTCTGGCTTGTTACTGATGCTCGCTTGGGGTAAAATAATGGGATATGGAAAGAGGCGATAATATGATAGAATATTTATTAGACATAAACAATTGGGATATCTTATTCCTTATCACTATGGGACTGACAATATTGTTAGTTGTGGGGTTTTCAGTTTTAGCTATTTTTAGGCTGAATGGAAGGTACATCATACATCTAATTGTAGCGTTGTTCTTAGTATGGAATGTAGCCTGTGCTTGGTTCTATAATAGTTGGGCAACCAACTACAAAGAAGCAAGGTTTGGAAGACTTCAACCAACTAGTGTTGAGGAGTATGTATATGTTCCTGATGCAAGTAAACAGAAAGTACTTCAAGACCTTCGCGATAACCAAGATGTTATTGAAGGAAGTGATTGGGGTAGGACTGGCATAAGATATAATTTTCATGCACCTGATGATATGGGTAAGGTTCCCATACATTTATTGATGTATGTTCATAGATCTAGCAATCCATATAGCGTGAAAATTATTCGCAAAACAGGCTATTATGAGCTTGCCTTTTGTCCCGACTTCACCTACAATCACATCACGATAACGGATCGACGGAGCGGCAAGCTGCTCAAAGAATACAAATATTGATGATATGAAACATATACTAAAGGCGGCTCAACTTATTGCTCTACACAAGTTCATTAAGTCTCAAAAACACATTGAGCCTCAATTAGTTACATTGAAAGGTAAGTATGTTTTTGATGAAGAAAAGCGTAACGCATATGTTTCTTTCCATGCTGACATTGGATTATACTACATGAAAATGGTATATGATCTAACTAAGCTGGAGCTAACACATCCAAGACTATTCACACATGCAACTGTCATAAGCTCCAAGTTTGATTCTCTCGCAGATGAAAGTTTCGAGAGAGGAATAAAAGATTATGATGGTGTGTGGGTAGATATTGAGTTAGATATATCAGAAATCAAATTAAGAATGTCTAGAACTATTGGCGACTTCTACGGAATCTACGCATCATTAGACCAAGACACATTCAAACAAATCAGAGATGATCTGCAAGTAACAGGTAGTCATCAACCACACATAACATTCGCAACAAACAAAGCATATGTCAGAGGAACCAAAAAGAAACGATGAAATCGCAACAACAGAAGATCGATTAGATATTTTAATATTCATTAATAGTATTCCAATGATCATAGGAGCAGCTATAGTATTCTTCTGTGGATGGTTCTGGTTCTTAGGAGCATTAGTAATATACAATCTAATCACATGGTATGCATTAGGTTTATCAATTAAAGAAACAATAGAAGATGATACGCCCAACGACGAATAAAACACTTAAACTCAATACACATACCTCAAACATTGTATGGGGTAGTGACTTTCACTTCGACCATGATCCTAATTGGGATATCCCATTATGGAAAATGCGTGGATGGAATAGTGTAGAAGAATCAAATGAAGCTATCATCGCTGATGTAAATAAAACATTTGAGAACTTTCAAAACACTAAACCCAACATACTTATCCTACTCGGAGACGTATACATTCCACCCACAAAAGACAAGAAAGAACGTAACATTGAATTACTTAAACGCCTCAATGCTGATAAGATATATTACATATTTGGTAATCATGAACCCCACATGTTCAAGATTGCTAATGAGAATAATGATTGCAATGTCGAATTTCTAGGACACTATAAAGATATTCGCGTTGATACTGATATGATTGCAGCAATGCACTATCCTATTGGATCATGGAATAAGAAGGCTTATGGAGCTTGGATGTTGCATGGGCATTGTCACAATTCATACGAACTTGGAAGACCTTTTAATTTAGGTGAGAAAATCCTTGACGTAGGGGTAGAGAGTGCGCTAGAGTACTCAGACAACGAACATTGCGTATTTACACACGAAGACGTTAGGCTTATCCTAGCGAACAAAAAGAGTCAAGAGATTGACCATCACATTAACGAACGATAACAACAAACAAAACATTATTATGACAAACAAAAACATTAAGACACAGAACAACATCAAGACTCTCAACATCGAATCACAAGGTTTGCGTGTGCGAGTACAACATCTTCGCCACCTACAACATCCTGTAAAGAATGTTTATACTCCACGTATGGATGCATCACTAATTAAAGTCCCATATGATAATCTGGTCACTGTAACACCTGCAATGTATGATAAGACTAGTCAGAATGAATTCATTAAGGCTAACGCTTCTACTACAGTATGTCCATTCGGTGGACTTACTACAGTACATATTACTGATAAGAATGAAAAGCTTATTGCTACAGGTGAATCTCACTGCCACTTCGATGAAACATTTGATCGTAGTCTTGGTTATTCAATCGCTTTAGGTCGCGCCATGAAAGAAGGCAATCTTGAAATTAAGTAGAGATACCTAACATAGAGGGAGGATGTATTTGGTTGTTCATCCTCCCTCTCATTAACCCTATAACATAACTAACATAACTAAGATAATATGAAAATTATTACCAATCATAAGAACGGACAAATTCTAAATTCCAGTAACATCACTGCATCAGAAGTAGGTATGGATGAACGTGGCGCAAAGATGGCAATGATGCATATGCGCAACAACATTTATACACAGAAGGATAAGGCTCCAGTTCGTGAATATACTTCTAACTGTGTGGATGAACATAGGAAACATGGTATTACTGTTCCAGTTAAAATTAACATAAATCACACCACATCAATTGTATCATTCCAAGACTTTGCACTAGGTCTAAGTGATGAAGACATTCGTAACATTTATGGGTTCTATTTCCGATCAACAAAGGAAGGAAACAACGATGGTATTGGTGGATTTGGTGTCGGATCAAAATCATTCTTCGCATTGGAAGAAGAAGGTTTGGAAGCATTCTACGTTGAGTCAAACTTTGAGGGTACGATGACACGATACATGGTATCCACATCTATTGGAGATGATGGTCTACCTAATGCAGTAGTGATGAACATTCATAGCGAACCTACTGATATCACAGGACTTAAGGTATATGCAGATCTAAGTTGTTGTGCTTCTAAAGGTACTATGCTTGATAATATGACTAAGTTTGCCAAGACATTCCTGTATACAATGGAAGATTCCCTTGAACTCACTGTTGTCAAACATGAATGGAATAAAGGAGATGTTGAGACTGTATTTACAACTATGACTCCTGACCACATTCATGAATTGGATGTGGGAACCCTGCGGGTATACAGTATGGAAAGTATGAATAAATCAACACCTTCATATACAAGGGAACTACAATGTCAGAGTAGACAGATTCCAATCAACATTTCTGTGGGTGGAGTATATTACATCTCAAACATTGATTCAAGTTTCCGATCTGATATTGATTCGACAAATGCAACATATGTATTAGATATTCCTATTGGATCAGTATCAATTCCTATTTCGAGAGAACGTATTGAGACTGGTACACGAAATGATAAGTATGTTACAAGGTGTGTGAAATCTGTTAAGGAATATATTGATAGTCTCACCTCCCTAAAATCTACAGATATTATTGAGGTTATTTATTCTAACGATAACAACACGAAACTTATATGTAGTATGATCAAGGACAATGGTGATCGACCATTAGTTGCTAAAGAATATTCAACATATGGTATCTTTAATAGGTTTACATACATTTCACACAACCAACCATTCATTGAGATCCGAAAGGCTATTCTTGATAAGGTTGATTGGACTGATACCGCATTTGATAACATTGATGTATATGGAGAGTTGCCAACGGATCATGATGACTTCTCAACACTCATCAAGACTGTTGATCTTCTACCAAAGAAGTATCAAACTATTGCTAACATTGATCCTATCAAAGTATATGTTGTGCCTAATATCAAAAACCCTAAACCTTGGGTTGATCGGCTTACAGCATATGATCCTAAAGCATATCTAATTATCCGAGAGGAAGAAATGGAATACTTTGATGTTGATAAATCGTCCAGACTCAAAAAGTTTATGGATGATGTTAATATGAAGGTTGATTTCCTAGATATGTTTGAGTTTATTAAGGTTAAAGAGATGGGTCTTCCAAAACTTCCTAAGAAGGTTAAGGGGTCTTCAACTAAACGTTTCGTGTTCAATAGAGGTACATACTATAACCAATATAACGGAAGTTCTAGAATGGAACTAAGTGTTGGAGAACTTGTAGATCATGTTGACAACAGTTTGGGGTATAAAGAACCTCTTGATTGGTCTGATATCACTGATCCACTTGTGTCATACGAAAACCTAAGTAAGAAAACTATTGTTAATCTACAGACATATGGCAACCGATCAACCACTCACAAAGTATTCTTCATCAATGCACAGACGGTTATTAAAGATTTACTTGACAACCACGGATTTGTAGTGTATAATAGCAACGAATACAACGACAGAGTAAAAGCTCTAGTAGAGAAAGAAAAGATTGGTCAAGATATTTCAAGTAGACGATCTAAACTTGATGCTCTACATATCAAACTTACTAGAGGTACTATTGATCGAGCATCAAAGACAGAAGCAAGAACGAAAAGAATTATGGTTGCACATGAGGCAATGCTTAAAAAGGTTCCTCTTTTTGAGAAGATTATGTTAAGTAATAACTCATACTACACCCACAAATTCACAAGACCAGAACAACGAGAACTATACAAGAAACTAAAATAAATAAAATAAAGATATGATTACATACATTACAAACGGAAAAGCTATCACTTTCTTCCTTGATGGAGAAACACATAGAATTGAACGAAGCGATAAACGCTTTGCATCAGTGAACACAATCTTCATGTTACCTGAAGATGAACAAGAAGAAGCTCTAAAGAGTTTACTTGAAAATGGAACTACTAAGTCATTGCAGTCTGATGACCTTGAGGCTCATGGATTAACATTAGTTGATGGAGTTATTTATGACGATGAAGATGAAGAACTTCCTTCAGCAATTGCTGCGAAGTTGCGTTCTCTTCATACTGATGGACACGACATTGCACATGTAGTAAACTTCTGGAATCGTGTAAAGGAAAATCCATCCAATCGTTCCATTGAACAGCTACTTACATTCCTAGAATATAAGGAACTTCCAATTACCACAGATGGTTATATCATTGCGTATAAAGGAGTTAAAGCAGATCACTATTCATCCCACGGAAACCTAAAGACTAAAGTTCTTCAAGGTACAGTGGATGAAGATGGTCGTATTCTTAACGATGTTGGATCTACTATTGAAGTTCGTCGTCGGGATGTTGATGATAACCCAAATGCACATTGTTCACATGGACTTCATGCAGGTTCTCATTCATATGCTAGTGGGTTTGCACCCATCCTTCTTACAGTAAAGATCGATCCAGTAGATGTTGTATCTGTGCCAGTTGACTGTGATTGTCAGAAGGTTCGAGTATGCAAGTACGAAGTGGTAGCTCTTAAAGAAGATAAGCTTGAGATTGAACAGTCTCTTACAGATGAAGAGGGTACACCAATCGATTCATGTGTTCCAACTGAATTTGGTACATGGAAAGAGTTCTGCGACAATGTTGAAGGCTACCTCAGTCGTTCTTATGGTCGCGGGAATACAGAAGTTTCTATTCGTAAGATTCAAAACTCTTTCTCCCCACTTTATCCTTCCAAGGAAGGTGTTGAGATGGCACTACAAACTCTATCATATGTAATCCTTACCAAGGATGCAGTACCATATGTAGACCTTAGTGACTACTACAGTTGGGAGTAGACAACTAATTATTAAGGGGGGTGTGAAGCCCCCCTTTTCTTTCAATATTATTTTCGATTAATTATTATTTTCGATTAATTGAGGAAAAACTTTATATTATAATGAAATTCATTCATAAGAACACACCCTTAGAAACCATTAAAGACATTACTGATGAAATTAATCTGGTAATGTCATTCGCCTCTCCCTCCAAACTCTTTAAGAAGTACGAGAATACTAAAGAGTCAGCACAAGAAGTCATTACACAACTTATTGATGGGATGAAAGTATCATCTGCCATCAAAAACGATCCCCTATATATCAATTATGCTTATGATGATAGTATGATTATCATGACTATCGTGTTTGATACAACCAACACGGATATAAATATTGGTTCAATCCTACAAGCTGCTACACAATCAGGAAAAATCATTGACAAGGTGATGCAACCTGTCGAGAGAAGTGTTATATCGACTGCACAACTTCAACTAAAGCAAATTGAAGAACATAAACAAGTTGATGTGACAAATTCAAATAAATAATAAATTCGTTTATATAATAAATTCGGATGTATACGCAAAAACCGCAGGTTATGTGACATGCATATAATACATATACATGTCACAGGAGCACACACACACACACACACACACACACACACACACACACACACCTTCCTACACACACACACACATGTACATACACACACATTTAACAACCAATCACAGTTGACCAATATTAATAATAAAAATATGTATTACGAAGAAGAACTAAAGGATGGAATATTATGGTGTAGGACTACACCAACAGGTAAATGGAGACAGTGTAGTATGGAGACTATGAGTGAACGTATTGTAAGAATGAAAAAAGAAATTCACTATTTGAAATTACAAATAGAAAGCAATAAAGAAGAGTTGGATTCGTTAAGATAACCGACTCAAACAACAAACAATTTTAGTGTAATGATAATGGTCACTCCTTAGATATTAATTATAATGTTATTAATTATCTAAGGAGTGTTATTGTTTATATGTATAATGTTATCTTCATCTATATGTTAATGAATATCTTTATAATTAGTCATCTAGTAAAATGGATATGTGGGGAATGCATCCGTAAAACTGTTTTTACTTTCCAGTATGCCAGATTTCAAATCTCTATTGTAAAACTGTTTTTACTTTCTGATAAGGTAGAGTTGCGCCCAAACTCTCCCTAATGAGAATAGGGAAAGCGAAAATAAAAATTGACAACTCTCTCTTTATATGAGAGAACTTGATTTCACCCATAAATTAACACTAATAAACTAATTATTATGCAATTCCCTAACGTTACCCAAACATTACTCTCTGAAAACACAAAAATTTCTAAGGGTATTAAGACTAAAAATATTCGTACCTTTGGTATTCATTTAGCTCCTGCTGGATTATCAGGTTATCAAGTTTGTGCTCATGCATCGAAAGGTTGTGAAGAATCTTGCCTTAATACAAGTGGAAGAGGTGCGCAATCAAATGTGCAAATTGCGCGTATTAAGAAAACTAAAGCTTTGTTTGAACATAAAGCTGAGTTCATGGCTAAGTTGTTTAAAGAAGTATCTACAAAAATTAAGACTTCAAAAAGAACTGGTGTGCAAGTTTCATTCCGTTTCAATCTTACTTCTGATGTTATGTGGGAAAAGATTAAACATAATGGAAAGAACCTTTTCGAGACTTTTCCAGATGTTCAGTTTTATGATTATACAAAAAACTATAATCGTGCAATGGACTTTGTGAATAAGAGATTGCCTGAAAACTATCATATTACTTTCTCTCGTTCAGAGGAAAATGTAAGTCTCTGTGAAGCTGCATTGAAGTTTGGAGCTAACGTGGCTTATGTATTTATGAGTAAGCGGGGGGATAAACTTCCAGAAACTTATAAAGGTTATAAAGTTATTGATGGTGATGCTGATGATCTAAGATTCTTAGATGATGCAAACTGTATTGTTGGACTACGCTCAAAAGGTAAGGCTAACAAAGATGAAACTGGTTTCGCAATCCAACTTTAATAACACATTATTATGATTAACTATAAAGTTGTAGACGAAACTGGATTTACATTATTCTTTAATAATAAGAGTGGTATGGGTACGCCTTATCAACAAATGAAAAGGTATATAAGAAATACCACTAAAAAAGTGCGCTTGTATTATAAAGATATGTCTAGTGAATTTAATATGGGATGGAAGTTACAAGCTGTAATTAACGACAAATAATATGTCAACAGAATTAGCTTATACATATTTATCAGTAGCCGCTATCATGGTAGATAGAGGTTTTTCAATCCAAGAGATTAAAGTATTCTTACGGAGTAATAAAACATCTACTGGATATATTAAACAATCAAAAATCCCAACTAAGAAGTAATATGGAAAAGAAAGTAGTAAGAAATTTTTGGAAAGAACGTCAATCATCTGGTTGTGTAGATTTCATTGCACAAGTTACTAAAGAATATGGTGTTGATATTGCACATGATGTGAAAGCATATTATGTAATATGTTCCACCACCAAAACTAAACTTAAAGATTTAAAGGAAGGTAATAAAACATTTGGGGAAAGAGTAAAGAAGGTATTCAGACGTAGATATTTATACATTGATAAAGGTCATAATAATCAGTGGGATGAATATATAGATGCCATTGAGACAATTACTATGTCTAAGCAATGTTGGGAAATAAGTAAATGGAATTTAACAAGCCAAGTTGATCTTCCTAAAACAATTAAAGGAATAACTGGCATAACATTTGAATAATATTATGATTGAAAATACACATAAAGTAGGAGACAAGGTTCATGTAGATCATTATACATGTTTTAATGGGGATGGTATATCATTTAGTGGACATATTCTTGAATATGTTAAGGATGCTCCCAACTTTGTTATAATCAGAAGTGATGCAGATATTAAACTATATGTTGTTAATGTTGCAGACATTACATCTATGGAAAATACACATGGAACCTTTACAGATGTTGAGGAAGGTCAATTCTTCACATATATAGGGCGAATCTATCGTAAGGTTAATATGCATGAGGGTACTGCAATGGCATTATGTTTTATTGATGGAACTTTAAAACGCAGTTCTTCAAAAGGTAATCATTTACCTCCTGCAAATTACCTTGTTGAAATACGATGGGATTCAAAAGTTGATAAAGTATCTAATAATATCAGCGACTTGCTGGAAAACTAGCATTAGCTAGAAATTGTAAAACTGTTTTTACTTTCTGATAAGATAGTAACAAGCCAAGCTCAAAAGAGCTTTCCAAGCCAAGCTCGAAAGCGAGCATTCAAAACATATAAACACTATTAATAATAAATCATTATGAATAATAATACTAATACTCCATCCCTCACTGCTGAAAACATTCAAGAGAACATTGAAAATGCAAAAGGCTTTTATGTTAAAGCCGTTTGGAAGTCAGATGTTAAGCCTAAAGCTTCCCTTAAAGCACATAAGCTTGTTAAAATTACCTCTGCTGTATGTCGTGCTGGTGTAGATTATGCAAATCTTACTTCTGTAAAAGAAGGTATTGCATCTGGTGAGCGTGGTGAAGTTCAATCCCTTCCGTGGGGTGAGTGGTATAAGTTCCCTACTGTAATTACACATAAAGGTGCATTCTACTATCGCCTATATCCTACTAAGAATAAAGAGCAACGTCCTAATAGTAAGTTCTTTGTTGATGGTAAGCAAGTTGATAAAGAAACATTTGCAGAGTATCTAACTCCTAGTAATGCAAAGAAACTCATGCAACCTTCTGAACTTACATGTTTCACTGTTAAAGCAGAAAACATTACTGGTGTGGAAGACTTCGATCAATTTGAACTCTATGTAGATGACATTGTTGAAGAAACTCCAGTTGTTGAGGAGAAAGAATACTTAGTTGTGCTTTCTCAAGAAATTATTACTTCAATCAAAGTTAAAGCATCTTCACTTGATGAAGCTAATGATAAAGTAATGTCTGGTGAGTTTGATGATTCAAATGTTGATGATGTTACTGCCAAAGATTCTGAAATCATCAGCGAGCAATAAAACATATTTCATGCTCAGAGTAAACTGTAAATCTGACTGGTAGGAAAGACTACCTTTAACTTATAACAAATAGAAATTATACATATGTCAGGACTCAAATCATCTTCAAACTTCGATAATGCACCAATTAAGAGTGCAGTGCCTTCATTTACTATTAGTAAGTCTAAGTCTAAGCCTAAACAATTCATTATGCGTAAGGGTAAGGAAGTATATTCAACATCTGTTAAACTTAAACATTCAAACGAATATTAATATGACTCAACTACCATTGTATAAAGCTTCCCAACAAATAATGAGTATATGGGGGGAAGGTAAGGAAGCAAGCGTTTATTCACCTTCCCTTGGTCATAATATTAATATCCAAGCTATTCATGGATGGGATAAATCCACTATGAAGTATTGGGAAGAGTATCAGACTGAAGACTGGGAAGTGCAACATGATTTCATACTAGTGAGTGTGAAGATTGTAGATGTAAATGAGCAAACATCTATAGAAAAACTTGTTCTACCTAAACATACTAGCGTATCAATCGAATACACATAACCAATAATAACCTAATCATTGAATTGATTAGGTTTTTTGGGTGAATCCTATAAATATATTATCCCTATGTCTCAAATCACAAAATCTCGTATCATTAAAAGCATCCAAACTCGCGTTGAAGAATGTATTGTCCAAGCTGAAAAGTATTACAATAAGTCATTTGAACGTCCAAGAGCTATCATTTATAAAGAAAATGGTACATGTGGGGGATGGTCTAACTATAGTACAAGGGAACTGATGTTTCAGATTGATCTTATGCGTCTCAACTTTGATGAATATATGAATGTTATAATTCCCCATGAAGTTGCACACTGGGTTCAAGGTAGTTTATATCCTTATTCCACATCACATGGTCGTGAGTGGAAAAGTATAATGGTTAAATGTTTTAACCTTCCACCTGAAAGATGTCATTTCATGGATACTACACAAATCAAGTGTAAACAATATACAAGATTTGAATTGGATTGTTCATGTGGTCACGTCCATAATCTTACAAAACGCATATCTAAAGTTGTGCTTACTTCATCTACACGTTATCGCATATGTAGTTTATGCAAAACTCGCATCACTAAACATATGTTTAGAATGAGTGATGAATTTATCACATTTGCAGCAACTCTCTAACTCTCTATTAACCAATAACTTATATTAATAATATGAAAACACTCCAAGAAATTTATAACTTCATCATTCCTACAATCTTTGAAAAGAATGATCAATGTACCAGCCAAGGCGGCTCATGTGTATATGACAACAAATTGAAAGATAGTCAATGTTTAGTTGGACGCTGCATTCTTAAAGAACATAGAGGAACTGAGTATGAAGGGAGTGGACTTATACAAGTCACTGATTGGGATATGAAACATAATGAGACTGAGTATAAAGGTTCTCTAAAGGAAGCATTATTCAAGTCAGGTATTGATACAGATGACGAAGATGTATATTCCCTCCTTGAAAACTTTCAATCCTTTCATGATGATTATACTTCAGCAGGAGGTATGATGCTTAACTTTGATGAACCTCTTCATTTTGAGCAAGACATTGATTACCTAAAGACGATTGGTATCGAATTCAATCTTGATGTATCAATTGTTGATAAATGCATCATTGCTAATACAGATAAGTATAGTGATGCTCTTAAAGAAACTTTCACAAAGTAATAATATGTTGACTAATCTTACAGAAGAATTAAAAAATATCCAATTAGGTAGAGCCTATGGGTTTGAAGAAATGCAATTGGAAGACATAACACATTATAAATCTTACCTTAATAAGAAGATAGATCGATCAACATATGATGTGCATCTATGGAAATACAATGATCTCCTTCTTGCAGTTGTTAAGTGTAAAGAACCATACATTGAAGTATGTTATGATGTGGAAGAACTCATTGTTGCAGGTGTGACTTGGGTGGATTGTTTAAAACGTAACGGGGAATTTAACTAATATGAAAGATTTAATTATTGCATCCATCAAGAAATGGAAAGATAGCGATGATATTGGCATAATGACAAACATTGAGGTTGAGGGTGTATATATTTGTAAGTATTTAAGAAATGAATATGTAAGTAACCCAACCAATAGGGCACATTGTATGGTTCATGGATGACCTGCCGTTATTGTATCTACAGTTGTGGATACTGATGAAGAGATGAATGCTGATTATGAAGTCTTGAATAGTTTTCCATATCAAGCATATCAATATGCCATTCAATATGTTTGGCATAAACACAACCCAATTAAATTGGGGGGAGATAGTATGTACTTTTCCAACCTAAGAATTGAGAAAGGTAGAGAAAAGCTTATTAAGTTCTTTGAATCTCTTAATGAGGAAGAGTGGGATTATATTAAGAACGGAAGAAAGAAACTATTAAAGGATAGAACCGATGGAGAATAATATTATTAATAATCAAATGAGTCTGCAACAGATTCAAGATATCTTAAATGACCACACCAACATTATTACAATACATAATAGTAATGAGGAACTGTTCAAAACTATGCGAGCCAATGATCTAATGGTTTGTGTGAATTCAGGCTATATATATCTAGCAGATCTTGATCTAGATAATAAATATCCCATTGATGAATATAGAATTAGTTGGGGATTTACAACAATCAATGCTATTGAATCAGAAAGAAGAGATAGTTATAAACCATCAAGTGAACATTTTGTATTGGATAAGGAAGCAAGACAATGGAGAATGGTGTCAGGTGGGCATGATTGTGTATCATGTGGTGATATTGATATGGTATGGAAGGCAAACATTAAGAAAGTTGTCTTTGGTAGCTGGGAATTCACTAGGGATGATATTAATACCATGAAGCTTATGCATGATAGATTTGATATTAGTGTAGAAGACGAAGAACTGGAAGAACCCTCAACACATAGTGATGGATGCAATTGTACACATGATTGTAATTGTGACGATATACCTTTTTAAGATATGGAAAAACTAATAAAAGAAGTAAAGGAACGTATTAAGAATACACTTGATACATGGACTGATGGTACATATGCAATCATTCGGGATGAAGTATTAACTAAGGAGTTATCAGTTGCAGGTTGCCCCCTAGGTATAACGCAAGATACAAGGGAATCCATCTTTGAAAAGGGATGACCAGCCATGATTATTCCAGCAGTTGTTGGAATTATGGATGTTTCATATGTATCAAGTAGTTATCAAAATGCTATACAAGATCTATGGGAAGATAAAGGGTATAATGAAAATGATACATATGATGATTTTACATATGATGAGTATTCATACTACTTCAGACTAACTACTCCAAAAGGTAGGGAACATCTACAAACATTCTTTGACTCCCTTACAGATGAAGAGTGGGTAACATTAATTAATACAAAGGAAAAATAGGAACTTTCAATTATTACTGAAAGTTTAGAAAGTTCAGGAAGTTTAGTAATAATTGGAAGTATAAATATATTAGGAAGTAATAGCAGGAAGCTATGTAGAAGCAGGGCTGGGAGTGTTTGGGTGGCTTAGTATTAATAAGAAATTCAAATGCTTTCTAGCCCTATAGAGAGAACGCAAAAGTAGACAGGTAATAAAGTAATGGAGAGAAATGAGAGAATTGAAGAATATGAAAAGGAAATTCGTACAGAAAAAGGAATTTCTGATGATGTAGTAATTGATGTACATGAAGTTGCAGAAATGCATAGAGATGTATTTGATGCATTCATTGGATGTTTACAAAAGATAAGTGCTATAAAAAGAACTTCAATTACAGATAGAAATGATGGAAAAGATTTTAATATACCTAGTTCAGATGTAGTTGTAACTGATACTAAACATGGAATTGGATTAGTTATGGTTGTTGATGAAGTGGAGTTTTTGGATGATACATGGGAAATTACATGTGTATCTACACACGGAACTACTTTTGAAGTATTAATATCATTGGAAGATGCAGTAATGACAAAGGATTCAGTAATTATACAGACTTATGGAGAACACACAGTTTCTTTTCAGTTAATAGAAGTATTAGATATTGCAGGAGTAAAGGATATTACAGAGGAAGATTGATATTATTTTGCCCTAGAATATATAATTGTCTAGAAATAATAAACTCGCCTGCCCTCAAAAACGTAGCTATACATAAATATCCCCTCAATATATGTATATTTTCGTTAATGAATAAGGTTGATAGGGAGTTTTTATTATATGATAGTTCCATATAGGAAGAAAGTTAGTAAACCCTAGGGAGAAAGTGCTTTTAACCTATATGGAATAAGATAATTAGTATTCTAGGGTATTATCAATAATTAAGAATTAGGGTATTAAATGGCATAAAAAGGTTACTAAGCAGGGGTTAATGTATTGAGTTTTGGTATTCCTCAATATACATTAACCCCTGTTTTTAATGAATCCTATATGGAATAAGGGAAAAACCAACCTTAAACCCCTAGGAAGAAATGGCTTTTCCAATCAATAATAATGTATTAATTAACAACCCAACCCTCAACAATACAATGATTAATAACACATCTATATACAATACAACAACTAATAAAACATTTATCTTGTATTCATCTATTAATAATGTAACATCGGGAAATATACATATGTAGGGAATGCATCGGTAAAACTGTTTTTACTTTTTGGTATGGTGAGAATCCCCTATTCCATGTAAAACTGTTTTTACTTTCTGATAAGGTAGAGATGGCAATAATGCCAGAGAAAATACATATTACCCTTATGATTATATCACCTTACAACCTGCCAAGTTCATCTATAAATAATGTTCACACATTTAACACATTAGGCATAGATGAAGATCTTATTATTACAATAGATCTTACTAATCAAATTATTCAAGCTGAACGAATCGACTTTATAGAAGATGAAAATGGTGATGGTGATTGGATTGGTGAAGTCATTCCAGTTACAGAAGAACTCTATGAAGAAATTGGTAGTAAGTTCTTATTCATCATTGGAGATGTTCAATATCACTTTGAAGAGTTTATGCCAAATAAAGGAAGACTACAATTTGTAGATGCAATCTTACCTCTCACTAATAAAGAACTTTTTCAATTAGTTGGTGGTGTGAAGTATGATGAAAAACTTCCTGCATTTGTTTACATTAACGAGAAACGTATTCTCACTGAAGTAACTGTTAAAGAGAAGTCATTACACTTTAAGAAGAACCAGAATGATGATTACTTCTTTATATTTGAAACATCTGAAAACATTGAAAACATGTTCTACAATCGTATTGATAAGAACCTAAGAATTCAACTTACAGATTATAAGGAAGGTAATAAAGCAGATCTAGACTTTACTATTAACTTCCTTTCACAAAAATCCCTCTAAACAACTTATTCCCCACTACATAATGTAGTGGGGTTTTTACCCTATAACTTATTACTTATATGAAAACTTATATTGAACCATTCACTGGCGAACAAGCAATTCAAGACTTCAATGTTTATGAATACAATGTTGATCATCTAATCATTACTATTGATTGGAGAAAGAAACATTATCATATTCAAGACTGGAATGATAAAACATATGAAAGTGTTAACTCAGTGGATTATGCAGAACTTCGTTTCAAACATGATGGTATTGTCTATGACTTTCCTACTATTGCTAAGAACTTTGTATGTATGAATAGAAATGCATACTGGGAAAGCTGGGATATACATAATATTCGTAAGGCTATTGAACTTAGTCCAGCTTGCATGATTAGTGAATTACCTAATAACTTCATGGAGAGATTAAGTCTTGGTAAGGTTATTAATAAGTCACACATTGATCTTGGTGATTATAACATTACTAAAGTTTGTACTACTGGTGATGAATTCTCTGAGTTATCAATACAGTTTACATACAACAATGAAAACATCATTATCGCCCATGATGAAGTTGTTGAATATGGATTAGTAGATGATATCATTATCATTTGTGCATATGGTAAGAACTATGCAATTCAATGCCTTTCATTTAACAATAACCCAATTAAATAATATGGAACTACCCAAAATTATAGAAATACTAGATATAGACTATGTATTAGTCGACACCTGTGGAACATTAGATACTAAACTATGGACATTAGATGAAAAGTGTTCAACTGATAATGTATATCATTACTCTTCAGTTATTAGTGATGTGCAATTGAATGGATACGAAAAACATTCTTCCTTGCGTTATATAAATATGGCTGATCTTCCTTTTCATCTTAAAGATGAATGGTATAACACTGTTAATAACTTCATTTCACCCAATTGGTTTGTTACATGTTTGAAAGGTTGTGCGGCTGTTATTGTTGATGGGAAGACTGCATCTTTGATTATGGTGGATAATACATATATATCATTCTATTATCATTGTATTACCATGCCTACTAGGATTAAGATTGATAGTATTAAAAATGTTCGTAGAGTGGATAAAGTAATTCATTTTACAGGTATGGCAGATGATGGAACTGTTGATAATTGGACATTCACACCTCTTAAACATGGCTTAACATAAGTTATACATATACATATCCAACGTACTAAACATATGTTGGATATGTATTTTTTTGACCTAGTAGTAAAACTGTTTTTACTTTTTGGTATGGAGATTCCAAGATCTCCCTTGGTAAAACTGTTTTTACTTTCTGATAAGATAGAGATGGCAATAATGCCAATAACAAAATACATATTACCCTTATGGATAACATTAATAACAAGACAGATCTTGCAAACCTTATTGCAGGACGTGACGACATTACATTTGATGATGCAATGGAAACTGTAGAAGAATGTCAGCAAGAAATTGATAGTCTGCTAGAGTCTGGTGCAGAACCATATGAATTGCATGATATGGCACAAGATGCTATTCAGAATACGTTAGGTCTTGAGCCTGACTACATGTTCATCTTCATTGACTTTTAACATTATGTTTGTGGAACATTTTCCAACAAGAAAGGATGCACAAAATGAAATAGAAAGATTATCTAAATGTTTGTATTTCAGACGTGAACTTAATAAGCCACGTTATAAAGTGCGCAAGGTAGTTCGTAAAGATGCATACTATCTACAAGTCCTAAACTAATAACTCAGCCCAATCATTAAATTGATTGGGCTTTTTGGGTGTAACCTATAAACATATTACCCTATGAAAACATATAAAGAAATAGCCAACCTTGTACTGCAAGGTATCATTGATAATAATACTCCTGCGCGTGATCCTGAATCAAAATCATGTTTCTATCGTTATGAAGATGCAGATGGTTGTAAGAATGCATGTCTTGTTGGTCGTCTCATTCTAGATGAATGTTATGATAAATCAATTGAAGATAAACCTGCATCATGGTTAAGTTATAAAAGTGATGGTGAAGAAGACTTTAAACAAGTTCTACGCAATAGTGGTATTGATGTTGATGATAACATTATTACTGATATCTTAGATGAACTACAAGATTTCCATGATGTTAGTGAAGATACAATTGTGTATAGTAGAGAAAGACTTTCTCAACTTGCACAAGTCTTTACTAAACAACGTACATTCTTCACTAGAGATACAAAAGGCAATGACAAGGTTATTGTAGTTGAGTTTGATAGATCTTTATTGAACGAGATTTCTAAGAAACATCTTAACCTTTCTAACTTAGACTGGAGCCAATTTTAATATGTGCATGTTCGATAAAATAAGATCCCTTGTGGAAAAAGTTGAAGCTGGTCAATACGATGACTACTTTGTACAGGAAGATGAGAAATCAATATTCCTCAACAACTGTGCTGAATATCAGACTGACTATGATCTTAAACTTTCCATAGAGGAAACTGCTGAATATACAGGAGCTGATCTTAATACTAATTCATTCTATGTTAATACTATTGTACCACGTATGAATGAAGCTGGTGTGGTAATTATGAACTTCCTCCTTACTCATTATGTTTCTGATTAAGTTTATTAATGATCCCTCCAAGTTCATACGCATCTTTAATGGTTACGAAGAAAGTAATCGCACTGATGCACTGAAGTATGATACTTGGGGGGAAGCATTCTATGTTATTGCTAAGATACATATGGATGAAACAAATGAATGGCAGTTTGATATGTTGGAGGTTTTCGAATCTACAGTAGATTGATGTTAACATCTACAATGCCCTAAATATTATTTTTGATTGAATATTGTTTTCGATTAAATCTCATAAACCTTTTCGTGGGGAAAAACGTAGGTATATTGTCTTGGTGCGCTATACATAATAACATGATGTTATTGATGTGTGAGTGATACATATCACTTCAGCACTAGACAATATACCTTTTCTTCTCTCCCATATACAATTTTTTAATAGGGGTATTAAACATGGTGGAAGCCACTGGAAGATACATATTCTTCCAGTGGCTTTTTTGTATTCTATTATAGTCTCCATACCAAAAAGTAAAAACAGTTTTACGTTGACCTATCTCGTACCTCCTCCTAATGATATCATTCCAAGATATAGCAAGTGATATCATTCCAAGATATAGCAAGTGATATCAATAGATGTTATAATCATCAACAAGTAATACATTATACATATATACATTATACATATATACATACATTAATCATTAGTAACCTTATCAACTTAGTAATCATTAGTAACCTTATCAACTTAGTAATCATTAGTAACCTTATCAACTTAGTAAGGTATAGAATGTAAAACTGTTTTTACTTTTAACTATTCGCGCATGTGTGTGCATGTGTGCGCGCATTTTTAATAACCTGCCATAATGTAAAACTGTTTTTACTTTCTGATACATTAGTGATACGGAAACGATCACGAAAAACATTTCTCCACTATGAGGAAAGCGGTTCTTGCTAGTAGTCAAAATTGACCAGTGTAAAACTGTTTTTACTTTCTGATAAAGTAGTGATACGGAAATGATCGACAATGAATCGTTTGCGAACCATAAAAACATTATGTCTAAAGAAAATAAAGAAGTTGCAGTTGAAGTTGAAGTTCCAGTCGTTGCAGTTAAAAAGCAATATGCGGTGACTTGTTCACAAGCCACTAAGGAGATTCTTGATACCATCAAGAAAGATCACGATTTGCGTGGATCTGGTGAAGTGTTGGAAAACTTGATCGCTCTTGCTGAAAAGCATCCAGTCGATTTCAAAGCTCTTACGGAAGCAATGAACTCAAACCGTGTTAAAGCGGTCAAGGAGGCTAAAGACGATAAAACCTTGATTGCTGCGGCAGCTCTCATGGGAATGACTGTAGAGGCTCTTAAAGAGCTTCGAGCTGCCAACACGCAAAAAGCGAAAGAGAATCCACCAGTCGCCTCTAAGTAGTCTAACAATTCCCTAGCTGAGAAATCAGCTAGGGAATTTTTTTTTTGTGCTACTATGTAAAACTGTTTTTACTTTTGTGTATGGAGGTAAATCGGTTATGCATATTTCTGAGCACGTAAAACTGTTTTTACTTTCTGATAAGATAAGCATACCATGAATTATAAGACATTAACCAAATTGATATTCATCGCCTTTGGGCGGTGCAAGCTGCATCATGTAGAAGAATACATTGTAGATCAAACAGCGTTCAAAGAGTCTGGCAAGAGCTGGATTCAATACTGCATAGATCGAACAATCAATGAATAAGTTAGAAAGCTTATTCATTGTTATAGGATTAATCTCCACACTTTTGGTGTGGGGATTGACCTTTATCAGAATGTAATTCTGTTTTTACTTTCTGATAAAGTAGCAATATGGAAACTATAAAGAACTTCCTTATTGCTACTATCATTGTCGCCTTGCTCTTGTGGGCTGGCAGTGATGGCCAGAACAGTCCAGTCGGTCTGATTGAAAGACTGGATTTTGATGTCGATGCTGCTGCATACGACACTATGCAAAGACTTAATAACCTTAATAACCTAATAAAATGAGAATATTCCACTTTGTTCAGACAATTAGACTCAATGAGGATAGTGATCCTTTATTGAATCATGATATAGGGGCAATGATTTGTCCACAGATTCCTTCTAATAAGGAGGCTATTTCATATAGAGACGGCTACATTTTAGAATGGGTAAGGATAATTGACCTGCCCCCAAGACTCAGACAACACTTCGTTAGTGTATTTCTTGAGTGATACACTAACACACATCCACTCTCTAACACCTTCATATGTTAGAGAGTGGATTTCTACATAGTGTTAGAGTTAGGAATTGTATTATATAGAAAGGGAATTTTAGACCCCCCACCTACCATGCCAAATAATAATTTAAAAAAAATATTTTTCTAAAAATCGTAAACCTTTTTCCCTACTTTTTTTCGTTCCTAAGTTCTTCTTCCCTAATTTTTGATAAACTGGCAAAGGTATCTTCAGCAGTATAGAGTTCTGGTATATCGGTTAATTTGGTTAACCAAACATCTTCCCAGTTAATACCTAAACAATAATCAAAAAACTCTATAGGGTCTATAGGTTTCATATAGTCTTCTCTTCGTATCCTTATTCTAGGATCTCTTATGTCCAAGTCTGATATAGATATTTTTGAGATTACACCAACTCCTGCTGTCTTCCCCCGCTTGGGTATATGGTATTCTTTTGTAACCCTCACTTTCCCATTAATCACATCAATTAGGAACCATAGGTTTTGTCTCATATGAAATTTTGCATACCAATTATTTTTATCATATTTATATCCTTCATAGCCACCAACACAACAATCCCCCTTGTGAGTCTTCCTGTGCCTTTTAACTACTTCAATATAATCTGCCACCAGTCCATCGTCTATCATGTCCCTAGTCTACCCAAGGAGGTCGGAAAGTCAACCTTTTTCCCCTCTTTTTCTTGCCCCCTCCCCCCATTAATACTAAATACCTTTATGAAAAGTTTTCGAGAATTTGTTAATATCAAACTCATCAATGAGGTCAAACTCACTAAGAATAATGTGAAGACTTATTTTAGGGTTTATAGGGACGAGAAGTTGGATGATGTTGGTGCAAAGGATTCTCTAAAGGAAGTATCTAAAATTTTTGACGCTTTTAATAAACGTCAAGCCTCTCTCCGCAAGAAGGATATATTTGGATATAATAATGAAGCAGAATTAATGTCTGCTCTCAAGAAGATCCCCAATGCATTATCAGATATTGGGGACTCTGAACTTATCTTGGATGACGAAGATGTGTTAATGTATCATGTGAAGTCTCATGAGGGTGCTGTGCGTCTTGCACATGGTAAGGATGCAGGTTGTTACGGTAAGTGGTGTATTGCTCATGAGAAGCTTGGGCGTGATGGATTTCCAATGGGGGTTCAATTCTTTAAAGATTATAATGAGGATTCAGATATCTTCTTCGTTCTTAATAAAGAAGATGGGGATAAGGATGCTATTGTTAGGGATAGGGAAACAGGTGTGTTCACCATCTTTGATAAAAATGATGACACCCCTAATAGATATTTATTCCAACTTAAATATCCATCCATCGCAAAACATTTTGGGGAATCTTTGAAAGATTTTGAAATTAGCGAAACAGATATGGATGGAATTATTAAAATTAAGTCTGGTGAGTATAACGATGTAGAGTATCGGGCAATCAATGAATATGTATATATCAATGATAGAGAAGGTAGAATTGCAAACGAGACTGAACTTGATGGTAAATATTCCATTGAACGAAAACTTCACGATATTGATAATGGGAATAAATATGATGAATATGTTTGGTATAATGAGCAAGGGGAAGCCTATAAACATGCTGCTGATGAACAGGGTACTACATTGACTAGGTGGGAGGATCAAGGTACTAAGGTGGAGGTCATGTATCTTGCTTCTGGAGCAATAGGTAGTCGTCTATCATCACTCATAGCAGGAAGTGATGGAGATGGAACAAAATTTCATTCTATTGATGATGAACCTGCCAACCATGAATATGCAAGTCGTAATGGGGATGTTCATTCTAGTTGGTATAAGAATGGATTACTACATAGGGATGGGGGAAGACCTTCTGCTATATATCTAGATAATGTTTCAGGTGTTGAGGAAATGTCATGGAAGAAGAATGGAAATTTTTATAGAGATGGAGATAAGCCAACCAAAGTTATTACTTATCATATGGATGGATATAGTGAACTGCAATGGCACGGACCCGATAATAAGGTTATTCGAAGAGAAACAGAAAACCTATAAACACTAAATACCTTTATGAAGAAGTTCATCAGTTTTGTAGTAGAAAAGAAGAAGTTTGGAAAGAGGAAAGATATTATACCCCTTTTCAAGTTCCCTATGTTTTCTGTATATGGAGATCGTAACCTTTCAGATGAGGAAGTCAATGATATTCTCGCTGATGAAGAGAAATATAAAACCCTCTTTGCAAAGGCAAGAACTGCTATTGGTAAACTTGGATTCACTAAGATGCACGCCAACGTAGTTCTCAAAAACCTTTCAGAGAGTGTTAATAGGCTTACAGGTAAGAAGAATGGTGTTGGTGGATATGCATCAAGGAATGGTAAGTACATGACCCTAGCTACTAACCACCTTCACCTAGATGAGAATATGATGAAGTCAGTAGAAGTTATTGTTCATGAATGGGCACACCTCTGGATGTTTAATAATAGTAAGTCGTTTAAGGAAGCTGTGAAGGAGGTGTTTGAGAAAGTCTTTGGGGGTCATTATAGTGAAACTAAATATAAAGAAGGAGATGAGCATGATGCAGAATCATTTTCTGATAAAGATAGAAAGTTTGAAAACTTCTATAATAGTATTCTTGGTGATGAGATGACTACAAAGATCTACGATAATCTTATGTATGTTGCTGTGCAAGCCTTTGCAACTAATGCTGATGCTCTTTGGGATGCATCTGACTTTGAAAGTTCGCCTTCTATCATATCGCAGGAAGAATTTGATGCCCTTGATGTGGTAAAACTTAAAGAGCTTGTCGTTCAGCAATTGGATCAATCTTTTAAAGAGTTTAATAGGAAGTTTGATGCAGAGATGCGAGGAAAAAGATACGCTCCTAAAAATGATGTTCCTTGGGAATTACCTAATCTTACAGTGGAAACTATGAAGACTGATGGTGATCCTGATATGAATAAGATCGTTAATGATATTGTAGAGAACCTACATTATGTTATTGGTAATGTTGTAGGTGATTCTGAAAGCCATAAGCAGGATGCGAAATGGGCAGAGAATGATGGAGAGGAATATCCTCCAATTGATGTAGATGATATCATGACTACTCAGATGCAGGATAACTCTGCATACAGAGGTGCGTATGGCGATAACATATATAATCTACAATACGCCATGTATCATTCCTATAGAGATGCATGGGCGAAATATGATGCTATTGAAAACAACTCTGATCCATATAAAACCAAAAAGAAAGGTCATCTTGCAAAACTTTACGATTGGCAAGGGGGAGGATATGGTCTATCTAACTCAGATGAATTTTGGGCAACTGCCATTGATTCATTTATTAAGATGAAACCTGCCTATAAGAAAGAGATCATTAAGTTGATGCGACAACGATAATACTAAATACCTTTATGAAAAGTTTTAGGAATTTCTTGCTAGAGAAACATCTACCTTCAGAAGTATATCATGCGACTGGGCTGGATGTGATTGCACGTATATTGAAGACAGGGGAAATAATGTTATCCCCTTCTGTTGGTATGGATAATAGGCACGATGAAGATTATTATCTAAGTGTGTCACGCACTCCCCACAATTCTTTTCGTACTAATAAACCTGTAATGATTATGGATGGTACTGCTATCTCTCAGCGTTATAAAGTCTCTCCAATTAATTACTGGTCTAACACCTCTAGGAATAATCCAAATGGAGCTGGCAGCGAAGCAGAGGAGCGAATCCTTTCTAATAATAATACAATCCCCAATGGCTTTATCAAGGAGATTCATTTTATGGAGGAACAGAAAATGTATGATCCTCGATACGCTGCGATTGCAAATATTTTTAAAGACAGTAAGATTCCTGTATATGTATATAAGGCACGAAGTGCTTTCAAGAATTTGAATAAAGAGAAGGCAGCTCTTATGAGTTCAGATGAAGTACCTCAAAGAGATGACCAATCTAAGAATGATGAAAAGATGTTATCCAAGATTGAATCTGATTATGATGCTCCCATGTTGCAGAAGAAACTGCTTCAGATCATTAAAGATATAAAACAGAACCTTTCTAATATAACTCAGTACGACCTCGACAAATGGTTATCTCAAAGTCATGGTGTTGTTATTGATATGTCTCAATCGCGTGATCCTGATTCAAGAGCTGTGATGAAATCATATCTTCAAACCCTTCGTAGATCTCCTCACAAAGATTTGGCATCGCTTGTTAAGGATGTTAAGAGTCAATACGACTGGAGTTACTAATAAAAAAGCCCGATTAATTAATCGGGCTTTTTTTATTTATTCTAATACGGTTGTCGCCCCTTCTTGGTCTACTTGTATTAAGCGATACTCGCATCCATGATCATGTTCTTTCAGTTTGTATATCTCGTAATCCGCTTGGGCTTCTGTGAGAATATCCCAGTCCAATTCATCGCTCCAAATTCCTTCGGACCATTCTTCATATCTATATTGTAGGTAGTATTTTGTATTACTCATAATCTTTTATCGGTTGTAGATCGCTTGCATTACATACATAAACATCACCATCTGTTCCTGCGTCTCTAATGGAATGTTCCCCTGCTTTGTTTAGATAAATTGTTTCCCCTTGGTTTGTATATAGAACTAAATTTGATCCTCGTTGATATACATCTCCGTTTTTAACTTTTATATTGTCTTTCATACATTGCTTTTAAATAATCCCAAACACCTTTTCTATCTTCTTTAGTGGCTTCTCCCTTCATCATGGATGTTGCCTTCTTTAATATCTCTTCCTGCTCCCTGTGGTATTTATCTTTCAATACACGTTCCCAAGCCCTTCCACAGAATTCGCAGGTGTCATGACTTTTTCTCAATGGAGAAAAACTGCATTCACACATCCACATTGGTTTATCGTAAATTTTCATTACTTTATTTTTCTGTTTGGATGTAAAGAGAAGTGTGTAATTACCAATTTTGCATTCTTTGCATAGTATTCCGCCCACCCTTTAGATATTATACTATCTTCAATACGATTATTAATCCCATCTATAGTAGTAATTTCAATGTCATTGATATCAACACCTACAATATCAATATAATCTCCCACCATTTTCGGGAACCCATGTGGTCCTGCTAAATAAACTTGGGCTGTACTTGGATCAACAGGGATATTCGTATAGGGACATATAATCATAGGCGATTGTTCAAATTGTTCTTTCTTGAATTGTTGTTTTATGTCTGATATTTCGGATCTCATTGCGTTCATAACACTATCCTCTCTACATTTCGCCTGTTGCTCTTTGCGAACCTCTGGACTGATTTCACCCTCTACTACGAGAGGTATAGTTTTTGCATAGGAAAAGTCTATATTAGTGCCATCCGTTCTATATAATTGAAAGTGTGGATATAGATTACCTCTACCCCATTCTATACTATCATGTATTTCTATGTTGATGTGATCTACTCCTGTACCAACCTTATCTAATGCGTTTGGATGATAATACAGTAGAGCTAATACATGTGCCTTATCATCTTCACTTATAGTACACCCATCATCGTACTTATATAGGATATCTTTAAAGAACATTTTCATGGCTTTTTTTGTAGGGTATACTCGACCGTTTAATTCTACTCTCATGTTTGTTGATCGTTTCCGCACAGTCTATCTACATAGAATGATACTTGACTTGTATTCAGTTTAGTTCCTCCTTCTCCTTCATCTTCACCACCCCATACCAGTGTGAAATCTTCCACTTTACAATGGGCAATTACTTTAACTTCTGCATCAGGGTTGAAGCCATACAATTTGTTTATTAGTTGTTCTACTGTCATATTCTATTTTCCAATACCTCTCCTAAGCATGTTCCTCCATTATAGAACATTGTTGTGAATTCGTAAACCCCTTCTTCAACTTGTCGCACTTCAGTGATATCCATATATTCATCTTCCTTGGCATCCAACTTATATACCACGTTTTTAATGATTACATATTCCTCATAATATTCATCCAGAATTGCTTCTTGTATCGCTTCTTCTTCATAATCAACATCTTCTTTTTCCCACTCCAATTTGTGTTTAGTTGCAAACTCTCTTGGTGTAAGTTTAGTGGATGTAATCCTACCTTTCCATATTTCCATTCTACTCATATTAATTTTCTTTTATTACATAATCTCCTGAAATGACTACCTTTTTATCCTCGTTATCCACGAACGAGGCTAACCCCTGTTCGTAGTATGGGTCGGTTACATCATGCCAGTATTTGATTGTGTTTCCACTACCACCAGCACAAAACATAACATCATATGTTTTCGTAATCACTGCCCCCTTTGGAGGGTCTATTGGTCTTGTTGGTATGTGTGGCATTATTCTTCTAATATTTTAAGTTTTTCTGTGAATAGTAATGCTTTTCGTGCTTTCATTAATGCATTACCTAAATGATTTTCGCCTCTACCCCTAGCATCCCTAGCTTGAATTGGCGAACCTTTATGGTCAGGATTTTCCACTCTTGCATCATACAACTGAGAATAGAATGAATTAATATCCACTCCCCAAAAATCATCTCCCCAATGATTGACTTCTCGTAGTTCCCTTGTACCAGTTTCGATAAGCTTCTCACTAATGTCTGGATTTCTAAAGAATTTCTCTCTAACAATGTTTTCCATAACACTTACTTTAACTCTACCCCAATCTTCCCTTAGAGGACATGTTTGTCCCCATCGTTTAACTTGAGCAGGAGTCATTGCAAATACTTCTCTGTAAAGAGCATCTCCAAACTTTGGACTGTATGCATATTCAAGAGGAAGCTTCCCCCACATATATGCATGTTCACTCGTAATCCAACTTCTTCCCATGTATCTGAAGTGGTTACTACAGATGTGGAAGTTGGAAAGGTATCTATGTTCTTCAAAGAAACCATTGACAAATTCATCTGTCACTTCATAGTATTCTTTGGGGCTTGTGTATATTGTTGTATCTAACATTATTTATATTTTTTATAGTTTGTTAAGTATTCTCCTAGTTCTTCTGTGGAATGCCATGTCCAATCACATTCAGGACATTGTAGATGTGTGGAATTAAAAGATCCGTTCGGTAACACAACTATTTCAGTCTTTAATATGAATTCGGAAATAGAAGCTCCACACGACATACATTCTGGCGGCTTCTTTCTCTCTACCCTTGGTCGATTACTGCTGCGTGGTCTTCTCTTCTCGCTCATGACAGGATCATAGCCAAGACTGCGCCAATAGCAAGAAGAAACGGTAGAGCAATGAAGATATTTTTTCGAATTCTCATTCTCCTAAACTCCCTAGCGATTTCATTGGTCATGTCTATAGCCAATATATCTTCTGATATTTCATGCGTCCAATCATCTTCCAACTTTCGAACACCTTCAGTCACTTGGTGTCGTTCAATTTTAATATCTATATTGTCCATTTAGCTCTGGTGTATATTTCCAACTATTAATGGTTCGCCATCATTACCACCCAACCTATTAGTTAACCTGAATGCAGGATCATTATCTTCAGTGTCGTATGTATAACGTACTTCGATTGGATTTTCATCTTCTCTATCATATGTAATGATATCTCCAATATAAATCATATTATCCTCCTTATCAAGTTTCCCTGTAGAATTTTCATAAATGTTATCTTTATGGTTGATCAACTCACACAATACTTGGTCAGTTCCACAAGCAAGTATTATTGAAGCAGTTGTGGTGTTTTCTACTATATATCTTTTTTCTGAAGGACTCCACACTCGTATTGTCCCCCATCTGTCATTATGTCTCATTATTTTAAGTGGCTTGTTGGGTTAATAAATTTATCGTGTAGATTCTTAGACAATGGCGAACCATATCCCCGAACATTTGTAATATCCATAACCACATAATCTGAAGTTATCTCTCCCTTATGTAGGACACTGTTGTGTAGTGTGATTGATCCTGAAGTGTATACATCTTTCTCCACACTTCTAGTTATAGAACCTTGAGCTTCATATTCTTCTCCAAAATCTTTAAGGCTCCACATATAATTTTTTCTAACTTTCAACTTTCGCCCTAGTGTTGGGTGGAATGTTACATATCCCATCTCTTTCCTTATAACTCTTTTGAAGCTTCTTTTATCTCTGTTTGTCATTATAATACACTATCTACGATCCCATACTTAACAGATTCCTCTGCGTCCATGTATGTATCTCTATCCATTGAAGTTTTTGTTGCTTTTAATGTCTTACCGCAGTTCTTTGAAAGAATCTTAGTAAGTCTATCATTCAACTTATACATAAATCCAATTGTGCGCTCCACATCAGCAGCAGTTCCCTGTGCTCCACCCGATACTTGGTGTACCATAACATGCGCGTTCGGTAGACATGCCCTGCTACCCTTTGAACCATTACTAAGGATCATTGCGCCCATTGATGCACAGATGCCCATACAGACAGTGTGGATGGGTGTAGTCCTTTTAATAAGATCCATTGTATCCATGATGGCAAGTCCTGCTGTTACAGAACCACCACCAGTATTAACATACATCTGAATTGGTTTGTCTGGATCTTGCATCTGTAGGAATAGAAGCTGTGCAACAATTGCATTAGCCATTCCATCTTCAACTTGTCCTTGAACCATAATGATTCTGTCTTTCATCAAGCGAGAATAGATATCATAAGCTCTTTCTCCTTGTCCGTCATTTTCGATTACCGTTGGTATCATGTAGTTATTCATGTTAAAAATATTCCTCCTAAAATTATTAGTGTGATAGCCACTAAGGACACTAAGCCTTTCAGAGCATCCATATTACCATTCCATGCGTATTGTTTATTTTGTTTCATATTATTTTATAAATTTGTCCCACACTTCTTCATAACTCTTATCAAATATAATTCCATTGACTGGTTTTGTTGGTTTGATGCGAAGAACTAATGGAGGTTCCATTTCTTCTGGAGTCCTATCACTCTTTACACTATTAAGTAGTCTTTCACAAGTTACCATATTTTCCCATGTATTTGGTCCACCTCTAGAAGTGGGAATAACGTGATCAATGCTTAATTCATGTTTAGATAATCTCTTTCCTGTATAAGCACATGTATAGTTATCTCTTTCCCAAATATTCTTTTTGGATGGAAACATTATTTTCTTGAAAGGAATAGTTTCGCAGTTAACATTGATTACAATCTTTGGAATAATGAATACCCCATGAGGAGTGTTTATGTAGTTTTCGTCAGATCTTGGTGTTAATTTCTTCCACTCTTCAATATTTTTATACATTGTGAAGTCGGAAAGTTCTCCATTCTCCTCTGTAATTCTGCAAGGTACTGCCCCTCCACTAAAAAGAGCGGGAATCACTGATTTCCACTCTGTTACTGCCAACGGCATCCAATTTTTA
>Ga0233411_10000074_pt1 | contig 35116 bp, 26 predicted proteins | sample Na_anoxic_2_MG_FD_179799 | JGI IMG/M metagenome (GOLD analysis project Ga0233411, IMG submission 179799) | Seawater microbial communities from Saanich Inlet, British Columbia, Canada - Na_anoxic_2_MG | ecosystem: Environmental > Aquatic > Marine > Inlet | place: Canada: British Columbia...
ACTTAGCCCTGATCAAGGTGTTCCCTCAGCATATCCATGAGGGTCGTTTTGCCGGACTGGCGAGGCCCTATGATTATACTTATCTCTTTTTGGGGGAGATGGCTTACCAGATCTGAAAAAAGCTTTCTTTCAATCATGATTACACTATAGCCCGATTTTTTCGAAAGTCAACAATAATTTAAATAGTAAATAGAAATAGGGGACATCCTATAATGCCCCCTATTGTTTTACTTGAAAACTTAGCCTTATGATTTTTTTACTCTCATACGAACATCATTCCCCACAAAGGTCTCTAAGATCACTTTCCCTTGATTGCGGGAGATAACTCTCCTGATGTTTTGGAGCTTATCTCTTTCCACAATAAATTCGAAGGATTTACCCTGTGGCAGTATTCTGAGACATAGACCTACGTCCTGATAGGCCTTTCAACAATCACCACGGTAATCAAATAACTTATTCATGATATTTACCTTCTATCAAAAACAGGCAGAGAAATATGGTGGTAAGCGAGATTTAATCAAAGATTGTGTTTAAGAGATTAGATTAACAGGTAATCAGCAGAAGACAGGGCAATACAATATTTCAAGATGGAACAGCCGCCCCGCCCTGGCTTTCTGCTGTATTTAATTGTTGGTCCTTTTATTTTTCAGCTTTTTCGATAAGAAACGATAAGCTGGATTTTTTTACTGGTACAGTTACGTTATATTTCTCAGTGATATCGGTAACAAGGTTGAAAAACCACTCACCGGCTAAAGGTGAAACTGTGATTGTCGTAAGGAAATTATTCACAACGACTGGCAATCTAAGGGCTTTTGCATGAGACCCATGCGGCTGGGTAACTACAACCCGAACTTCTCGCTCAAAAAAATAAGCTTCATGCTTAAGTCTAAAAATATTCCTGTCCAAAGAATAAACACCATCAGGTAATTCGCCCGCATGATTAATATAATGAACTTTCTTAAGAATGATACTACCCTCTTCACACCATTTAAAAGCTGAAGAAATTATGCGCTCAACAGTTGTTGATACGGAGAGAGATTGTGCTGAACCGCCATATATTTTCCATAAGGCCATATTATCTTCAGAACCCAAAGTCCAACAGCTAATATTAGTTCTGAGCTTATTTTCATATTCCAGAATTTCTACGCTTTTTTGGTTTTGTTCATCATGTTGATTGATAGCTTCAATGAAGCTTTGTCGTATGGATTCCGGCATTGTCCCTTCTAATTGGTCATCAAAATTGACAGCTGATTCCAGATGTAGTTCACTACTCCGCAATAAATCTACGAATTTTGGTAGATCCATGTACCTGCTTATCACTTGATTGTTTTCTAAATCAGTGTCTTTTGATACAATCTTGTCCTCCATAATTTATCCCCAATATTCAAAGGCCAACGGGCTGCTCAGAGGCAGCGCGTCTTTTTGCGTTGTCCTCTGAAGCAGCAATGTTAGCGTTCACCACTCTTGATCTTGAGATACAATTTAAAGGCGCTAACCACACTTTGAGTTGCCAATGCGCACATAAAAATCTGAACAAGAACTAAGGATGTAGCTATTGGATCATAATTCAAAATATTACAAATACCGAAATCGATATACGCTTTTCCTGATTGTAGGATTATCTGTATGCTTGGTGGAAGGAATACTAATCCAATACATGTAGACGCGAGAGACAGAGGGAACGCTCGAGCCCAAAGAATACTTTTTAAATCACTAATAATACCAGCACGGTCTTCTTTATGCGGAGGCATCTTCTTGGACAATCCGGATTTAATATCGTCATACCAGATTGCGTTCAAGACCCCGATAATGCCGAGCAAAACACTTGCTGCTGTAAGCAATTCACTCATTGGCGGGGAACCTCTCCCTAAGTCTTTCGTAGGAAGCTGGCGAAATTTCATATGTAGATACACTGCCTCGCCTTTTCTTAATTTGTTGCAAGGTCCCATCAATTGAGGCCAATGTTCTATTTAACTCCTCAACCACATTAGAGCTATTAATTGTAACAACATATGGCCCGTTTTCTTCGTCTTGTTGTGCTGCATCCAGAGATCGGCGAATTGAATTTTCTATCGCGCCACGAAGCTGATACTGGAATTTTGACATTACCGCCCTAATAAGAGAACGACTCTCTGTGGCACTCGTTTGAAATAGCCTGCATACTTCCTGTTCATCAGGAATTCTGTTGTCAAAGGCATTGATTATTAGCAGGAAGAGGCGATATTCGTTGATATCCGAACCTCTTCGGAATACTTTTTGACCGAGAAACATGGAAACGTACTCCATACCCGGCCGAACAATAGGTGCTTAAATTCTCAGCTAAGTCCTCCAATTCACATTCAAGAATCCTAGCAAGTTCCTTGGTGTCTTCACCATTTAACGGTATATCTGTTGCGACTTCCATGCTATACCTCCATTTTTTCATTAAATCGCTAAAGTTACAATAGATGGAAAATTTTCCGCCTATTACCTATATATCATGGACATTTTTCCACGTATTGCCATATTAAAGTGTAAAACATTGAAAATATCCCATTGATTTTCCCATCTATTGCATAATAGTGTTGATAGCATGGAAAATTCTAAAAATTTCCGCCCCGATCCTGAACTCAGAATCATGGATCAGATTCGACAGGTCCTGCGGTATCACCACTATGCCTACCGCACCGAACAAACCGATTGGATCATGCGCTATATCCGGTACCATGGGAGCAAAACCCATCCCCGTGAAATGGGTAAAAAGGAGATTGCCCCCTGTATCAGATAGCGGTTCAACAAAAGGCGTCCGCCTCCACCCAGCGTCAAGCCCAAAACATGATGTAAGGTATCGGGTGCATCAAGTCTTGGCTGCTCTAGCATACAAAAAGTCTATTCCTTTTATATTATGTTATCAAGTCGTTTTGGAATCAACATCTCCCTTTATTACTTGCCCCCAAATTCAGAAAAACCATTAACTTGGAAAAAAATAGAAAAAGACTTGACAAAGGAAAGATTCGTCGCTAAATTAGACTATAAGGCGAAAATAGTCTATTAGTCAGATCTCAGGAGTGTCACCCATGACAAACGATAATGAACAAAAGGAGCGCATCCTTTCTGCGGCCAAAAATCTCTTTTCCCGTTTTGGGCTTGAGAAAACCACCATGGAAGACATTGCCAAGGCAGCAGGAAAAGGAAAGAGTTCTCTCTACTACTATTTTAAAAGCAAGGAAGAGGTTTATGCCGAGGTTATCCGAAAGGAGATTGCGGGCCTCAAGACAACCATCCGGAAGGCCATCGAAGAAGAGGATGATCCCTATAACAAATTCACCAAGTTTGTTGTCACGCGGCTTAATTATCTGAATGAGAAAGCTGATCAGTATACCACGATAAAGGACGAATATCTGAAGCATTATCAATTTATCCAGAACCTGACCGCTGATTACTCCGATTGGGAGATATCCACCATAAAGGATATCATTGAATACGGCCGGGACAGGGGTCTGTTCCTGGTCACTGATTCGGAGGCCATTTCCAGAGCCATATTCTTTGCTTTAAAAGGTCTGGAATACCCATGGACCACAAACCTGACGCGAATAGAACTGGAAAAGAGCGTCTATGTACTGGTGGATATTCTGCTAAAGGGGATCAGTAAATAATATTTTTTTCTCAATAAATCGACCAAAAAACTATAATCGTCAATAAGTTTACTTTATGAAAGAAAGGAGACACACATGAAAGCTCTTTTGGTATACCCCAATTATCCGGACACCTTCTGGAGTTTCAAGCATGCCCTGAAATTCATCTCGAAAAAGGCCGTCCATCCACCCCTCGGGCTGCTGACCATCGCATCCATGCTTCCCGATGAATGGGAGAAGAGATTGAGAGACATGAATGTAGAGGCCTTGGAGGACAAAGACCTTGAGTGGGCCGATTATGTATTTATCAGTGCCATGGCGGTTCAAAAGGAGTCCATTAAAGAAATTGTCCACAGATGTAAAAAACGCGGCGTTAAAATCGTGGCCGGGGGCCCGCTCTTTACCGCTTCCCACGAGGATTTCAAAGGAATCGACCATTTCGTACTCAATGAAGCAGAAATCACCCTTCCCCTTTTTTTAGCAGATCTTGAAAATGGCAAAGCCGAGCACATCTATGCCTCAGATGAATTTCCCGCTGTAAGACAAACCCCGATTCCCCGGTGGGACCTGGCTCCCATGAAGAAATATGTCTCCATGAACATTCAGTATTCCCGCGGCTGCCCCTTTAATTGCGAGTTCTGTGACATCACCGTACTTTACGGCCGCAAGGTGAGGACCAAGGACAAAGAACAGATATTAGGGGAATTGGAGAGCCTATACTCCACTGGGTGGAGAGGGAGTGTGTTTTTTGTGGACGATAACTTCATCGGAAACGGGGGAAAACTGAAAAGAGATATCTTGCCGGCAATCATCGAGTGGATGATAAAAAGGAAGCATCCCTTTACCTTTTCCACCGAGGCTTCCATCAATCTTTCCGATGATGAAGAACTGATGCAAATGATGGTTCAGGCCGGGTTTGATGCTGTCTTTGTGGGAATTGAGACGCCGGACGAGGAAAGCCTTGCGGAATGCAACAAATTCCAGAACAGGAATCGTGATCTCGTGGGCTGCATAAAAAAGGTCCAGAAGTTCGGTTTGCGGGTGCGGGGGGGATTCATTGTGGGGTTTGACAATGACTCTCTGTCGATCTTTGAAAGGCAGATCGATTTTATTCAAAAAAGCGGCATTATCACGGCCATGGTGGGGATTCTGAATGCACCCCGAGGCACCAGGCTCTATAAGCGGATCGTCCAAGAGGGCAGGTTATTAGAGGATATTTCAGGGGACAACACGGACTTTACAACCAATATCGTCCCAAAAATGGGCTTTGAAAAACTCAATAACGGTTACAGGAGGGTCATCAACGGCATCTATTCGCCCAAGCCTTACTATGATCGCGTAAAAAATTTCCTAAGAGAGTACAGACCTTCGAAAAGGAGGTCGTTGCACTTCCATCCGGGCCATATCCGCTTCCACTTCGGCTACTCTGCGGCCTTTTTCAAATCCATATGGTCAATCGGCATAAGGGACAGGGAGCGAGCCCACTATTGGAAACTCCTTTTCTGGTCCCTGTTCAGACGACCCAGGGCCTTTCCCATGGCCATCACCTATGCTATATATGGATTCCATTTCAGAAAGGTTTTCCAGAGCTGTCTGTAATATGATCGAAACCTGGCCAACATTGTCAGAGCTTGGGATTCCCCTGCCCTAAGCCCCTACGCCACTGAACGGCAAGGGTGGGGCTGGATAGGGACCGACGGGATGTTGGTTTTCGATCCATACGTTATCCATAGGAGTGCGAAAAGATGGTAGAATATGAATTCGTAAGAAAATGGAACATCATGAACCTGGCTCATATTGTGGGTCTGTTCAAGCAACTCTGGCCCCACAAAAACCCACAAGATCTTCAGGCAAAGAAAAAGCTCCTCTGGAGAAAATCCACCCGGATCTTCCTTGCAAAAGAGGACGGGAAAGTGCTTGGGCTGGTTACCTTTAGACCCAAAATATTTGGTTTGATCGCCTATGTTCCCGAACTGGTAGTGTATGAAGATGCACGAGGTAAGGGGATCGGCAAGAACCTTCTCAAGAAAATAGTGGCCTATGCAAGAAAAAGGGCCTGCCTCGGCGTCTTTCTTGCTTCAGCCATAAAAAGGAGGAAGAGCCACAGATTCTACAAAAATAATGGGTTCATAAACATTGGTTCTCTTTTCTTCAGGACCATCACAGCTTTTGCCTAACCCGGCGAAGCCAAGCAGAATGTAATTGAAAGAACCCATGGTTTTTTCATGGTTGGTTCTCCCGGAGAAACCGTGTAAAAGGGGACATCGTTGGTTCCAAAACGATTTAAACGTATTTTTCACCTCCGGCAATTCATCAGAAACGGATAAACGATTAACAGCAGAAGTATTTATACCAGGAAAGTGTGCAACACCCACATCCGTTGCGAAATATCTTTATTCCATTAATGGCCCGGCCCATAACATGATGTAAGGTATCGGGTGCATCAAGTCTTGGCTGCTCTGGCATACAAAATGTCTATTCCCTTTATATTATGTTATTAAGTCGTTTTGGAACCAACGCCCCTCTTTGCATAGAAGACGTCTATCCTAAAGGGCGGCAGAGAAAAAAGCTGTCACTTATGTTTTGCCTTTTTCTTGATGCGGAGCTGATTGACGATGAGCCGATAGGCGACAAAGTATTTGTAAATGTTGCTTACATACTGGACCGTTTCACGCCCTATACGCTTCGCCACCACAACCTCCACATTGCGGAACCACACATTAGGATCAAGGCCCATTTTGGCGGCTTCCTTACGCAACCGTGTCATCTTACCCGGACCTGCATTATAGGATGCAAAGGTGAAGAGTATCCGGTTGAGGGGGTCGATGCCGGAATCATTGAAATACCGGTCATAAAGAAATCTAAGGTACTTATTCCCGGCGTGGATATTATTCTCGAGGACCTTGATGTCGGGGATGTTGACGTTAGGACCCCTGGCAGTGCTGGGGAGGATCTGCATAATGCCGATCGCACCCGCATCACTTCGTTTGCTCTGGTCGAGGTGAGATTCCTGGTAGGCTAACGCCATAATCTTCAAGTAGTCAAAATCGTACTCGTCAGCATATTTCCTGAACAGGGCAACCGTATCCTGAAACTTCTTGAGCTCCCCTGGATGCATGGCGTTTCGTGCCCATTTATTGGTCTTTAGATACCGCTTAAAAACAATGTTGCCGAGAAGTGTACCTTTTTTATGCCCCTTGACAAACTTGTTTATCATGGCCTTCAGTTTCGGATTGTTCTTCCGGATAGCCCAGGCGATTTTATCGCCGGTATTGACCACGATATCAGGATGCAAGGTTATATGGTCAAAGATTTCGTCCCAGAATCGCGCCTTATGGTTATCGACGATCACCATAGGTATAAGCCCGGCGTTTACCATTTCAAGAAGATCTGAGTCCTCCATATACTCATCGGCTGGAATGATTTTCACCGGTGGCTTACCTTGTTTCTTAAACGACTCATTAAGCCGCTTAAGGCTCTCGTAATAACTGCTCGAAGGTCTGGCATATATCTTCTTGCCGGCAAGGTCGCCCAAGTGCTTAACAGGCGGTGCAGAAGGGCCTGTTATTAGAATTTCACTAACGTTGACCAGAAACGGATCGCTGAAATCAACTATTTTCTTACGCTCCTGCGTAATGTCAAGATTGGCTGCGGCAATATCCCCTAACCCCTTTTCAAGAGCAGGAAGAAGTTTATCCCGGGTCACCGGAATAAACACGATATTGATCTTGAGCATCTTGGTCTTCAGCTTCTTGTTGATGAATTTTTCAAATCCCTTAAGCGCTTCGTAGCTGGCACCTCGCTGGGTCAGGCCATCCAGGAAGTAGATCATCTTGTTGTACACAACCAATGCACGAATCACCCGGCGTTTAACCATGCTGTCAAAATCCCCAGTCCAAACCTTATTGATCTTGAGTATTTCCTTGACTTCATCAGCATAAGCCAAAGGTATGGAAGGCGTGAACACGAATATAACAAAACATATCGCGGTCAACCAAGCAAAACGAAATCGTCCATTGGGCTGATTCATATCTGCGACTTCTCTGATTGGGTTTTCATATGACAAAGGCCTCTTTTCTTCTGACAAAAGGGGCACACCTGTTTCTTCTCTCTTTTCACTCTCTCCGTGTCTAAGAGTGTCAGGGTTACCCTTATAGTTAGGGGTACCTCTCATCTATAAGCTTTGCTGAAATTATCACTGAGCTTTTTTTTCTTGTATATTTACCGACATTCTCTCAACTATTTCTTTTCCGTTTAATCTTACAACTAACATGATACCATTTTCACCGGTTGGCATTATGCCGGGATATATACCCGACCCACTTGCAGGACGTTCTCTAACGCGGGGACGCGCCAGCAATCTGAATGGTGAAATAACTTTTGAAAAAGTATGCCCGGAAGGTATGGTGTCCTCCGGTATTGTTAAGCTTTTTATATCCTCAGGCTTAATGCCTTTAAAAATTAAGCCGTCATGCAATCGACCATTATAAATATAACGAGTCTTGTTCCAATCAATTTTCAAATCCTTATCTGTTTTGCTGGTGATAGTAAGGCGAAAGGAAACAAAATATTTGTAATCCCCTGTTAATGGTTTTAACTGAGCTTCATAATATGGATTAAAGGCAGCTTGAATTGCTGGATTGCTTATCCAAACTTTCTTTACAGCACATCCACCAGTGCCAATCATCAAAGCAAAACCAGTAATCAGAAATATTCCTTTCCATATAGCGTTGTTCATGGCTTTCCCACCTCTTAGTCAATAATTTTTAAAATTACTTTTCTCTTTTATTCTATTAACCCGGCCTATCCTTTGCCTTCCGTCATCAGGTATTCAGCAAAATAAAGCAGTTGGAGTGAAAAAAATTAGCTCTGTAGAAACAGCGGCCTTTGTTGATCTTCCAAAAACTATTCCTGCAGCTATTAGAATCAAAGAGGAAATCGCAGAGTTGAATATAGTGGAAAGAAGCCGCTAAATCAAGCTTAAATGCAGGGTCAAATTTACGGTTTGAATGGCATCATCTCATTCAATACCATAACAGGTCCAGATGCTATTGTCCAGATGTGGCTAACGGTACAAACGATTTTCCGCGCATTCCGGCAATCTCCATAAAGGTTTGCGGAACTGTCTTCGGGGACTCTAAACCCTGATGTTCCGGTCTGGGATCTGGTCCAGTTGTTCCCGCAATCTTTGATAGATTTCACCGTTCATGTTATCTTCCTCTCAGCAGTTGAGATTGGAATGAAATTCAAACCGCCCTGAAAAAAACCTTCCTGTATGCAACAGCCTGTAACAGGCGGATCGATTGTGTATTTAATCCCAAAATCATTATATACAAGCAATAGTCCATAAGATCCGGCGATTAACCTGAACCATGAGTTAAAGCAATCTTTTCAAACATCCTCACAAGCCCGGTTCCAAGGGCATAGATGGCCTCGATATTGAGATTTTCTTCTGCTTTGGCATCGAAAAACATATTAAGACTCGATTCAAGTCCATCTTCCGGCTTCCAGTAACAGATCAGGACCGGCACTAAGGGCAATGGGTGCAAGACAAGTGAAATATCAGACTGGTAATGGTTTTTCACCTGCTTCCCGTTGAAAATGTAAAGCATATCATTGAAGAGATCCGTATAGGTATCAGCCACCTTTTTCAGAGGTTTTTCACATCTTTGCCCGAAAAGCCGGTACCAGGTCTTTCCGCCTTCAAGTTCCCTTAATGGCACCCATTTACCCGAAACAGGCGTTCCTTTGGAATTCAAAATATAGTTGAGTATCGGTATGGTAATCCATGGGTGCATGTGGATTTCGGAAAACATGTTTCCATTTGAATCAACATCAAAGTTCTTTCCGCAAATACCTATTGTCAGTTTTCCGCAAGAAAACCTGGCTCCCAGTCTCTGTGCTGCAGAAGAAAGATCTATTGAAGCCACCTTTCTCTTTAACTGTTTCACTGACTCTTCCATATCCTGTTCAATGGAGTTCCTGTTTTCGGTTTTCCCGCCAAACCGCTCAATTACATCAATCTCAACATGAGGGCATTCTGAGAGATTTCTCTTCCCCGTAAATACTGCCGCGGCAAACGCAAGGCATGTTGGTTCTTTACAGTCCTTGCAATTTGACTTGTTGAGTATTTTCAAGATTTCAATTGGACTTTTTAATTGTGACATATTGAATACGTTCTCCTTTCTGTTAATCAAAACCGGCCACATAGTAACGGACACATGGCTTCCTGATCAGTATCCATCTAATTAATAGTTCTGCCCCATTAAAGAATAAAAACATTACATATGTTGAAAATGAAAACATCCCCCATTTGGGGGATACGGCCATTATTTTTGGATTATAAATGTGATTAGATCAGATTATGGTGAGCAGCCCAAACAGCCGCCTGAGTGCGATCGTTTACACCCAGCTTATTGAAAATATGGATGACATGGCTTTTAACCGTATGAGGACTGATGTTGAGCATGCGTGAAATTTCATTGTTGCTGATACCCTCCGCCAGGATGCAGAGCACCTCCAATTCTCTCGCAGAAAGGGCCATGGGCAACGACACATTTGCCTCTTCCACCCTTTGCACCTCTTTTTTCGACCGGTCTGTCAGCTCAGGACCCGGTGATTGTTTTGTTCCGTTTTGCTGTGGGTTGTTTTTGGAAGTGTTGATGTTGAGAACCACTGTTGATTGCAAATTTCCTTTAATATCGTAGACAGGATAGGTTGCCTGTTCGCCTAATGGAGTTCCAATATGCGGGCATTCATCGGGAACGGATTCTTGAAGGCTGAGGGAAGCAGCGAACGCCATGCAGGAAGCATAGCCGCATGTACCGCAGTTCGTTTTAGGCAAGAGTTTCAGGATATTGAGAACAGAAACCCTTTTGTGTATCCTGTGATTCGGTGTGATTTCGTGACACCTCGAAGATATGTCATCTAAAAAGGCTGTCAATCGATCCAGGAATGATGCGGCTTGAGATCGATCCACAACCGGGGTCACCAAACCCGCTTGAGGATAGAGGACACAAATTTGGTTTTCATACAGGAACCTGATGAATAGAGGCGTCTGATGAAGTTCGGCCCGATCCGCAACCGCATTCAAGTATGGGAACAAGGAACTGACATCGGTGTCCAAAAGGAAGCAGGCCATCATCACATCCCTTGAAAGGCCGCCGGGTTTGAATACGGGACCCCGGGAAGACACCTTGAGACCGTGGTACTTCAATGAAGATTGAGCCATATCCCTAAACCCGCAATCTTCATTTTTCGGATATGTTGGTTTCGCCATTGGATACGAATACTCCAAAATATTTCAATCGATTTCAACAGGTGCGTTAAACATCTTCCGACTAGTTCCAATGGATTCTACGACATTTATAAAACCCACCCCTTACTTCAGCCCAGCCTTTCGCAAGGCGTTGAATCGGCGTTCCAGGTTGGCCGGATCTTTATATCTATAGGCGGATATTTTACTGATTTGCCTCAGTGAGAATCTGGGATTTTTTTTGAGCAATTCCGCCGCATGAGTTCTTGCCTTCTCTTCCATGCCAAGCTCTACATAAACCTCGATAAGAAATAAATGTGCGGCCCTAACCGAGAAGTCACCTTTTCGGGAACGTTCGAGCAGTTCCTTGTATACTGTTAACGCTTCCTCATAACGCTCCGTCATGCGATATCCCGTGCCGAGCCACACTAAATAGTAAGCAGGATAGTATGGATGAAGACGCATGGCCTTCCTGACTAACCTGATAGTATCATCGAATTTCCCCACACTGTGCATGGAAACTGCTAAAAGGACATGCGCCTGGGCATTCGTTGGACCAAGGGCGATAGATTTTTTACCTTCAGCGATGGCCTTTTTATAATGTTTTCTGCGTAGATTGATAATTCCGAGTAGAGCCCGAACACCCGAATCGGAATCATCCAGCGCCAGGGCATTTTTCGCAATTTCAACGGCCTTTTTGAAAGATTCTAAAGAAGATTGGCTCCACCCTGGCTTAGAAGCAATAATATGTGTCCAGGCCAGCCTCACCCAGGCCCAAACATAATCCGGATCCAATTCTACGGCCCGCTCAAAAAGTTCCATAGCCCTGGCATTGTTCTTCTTTGAAGACTGTTCAAATAGTTTCAGGCCTCTGACCGCACAGCTCCATGCCTCCCTGCTGGTGGTTGATTTGTGGCTTACCCGTGCTTGTTCTCCCTCTGTCAGCTTTACCTGGAGTTCAACGATGATCTTCCGGGTGATCTCATCCTGCAAGGCAAAAATATTGTTTATATCTCGATCATACTTTTCCGACCAAAGGTGGTATCCCGAGGCGGCATCTATAAGCTGAGCAGTAATCCTTACCCTGTTACCGATCTTTTGAGTGCTTCCTTCCAGGACATAGCGCACACCCAGCTCCTTTCTCACCTGCTGGACTTTCACAGGTTTTCCTTTATATGAAAAGGCTGAGTTTCGGGCGATCACAAACATTCCCGAGATCTTAGACAGGGCCGAGGTAATGTTTTCGGATATTCCGTCAGCTATGTAATTCTGCCCTGGATCACCGCTGAGGTTGTCGAATGGCATCACAGCAATAGAGGGTTTGTCCGGCAGAGGAAAAACTGCTTTCTCCACGGCGGCAACATCTGATGCCGGCTCGGTATGTCGCAGAAAAAACATCCAGCCTGCGCCTGCTGCCGCTCCCAGGATAATTACGGCAATCGCAGCAAAAGCCATTTTTTTCCACTGTCTTACCCCCAATTTTTTCTTTCTATCCGCCCCGGATTCGAGCGGGATTTTATACACCTTTACGGGCTTGGCAATGTTCTTTACAGAGTGCTTCCCCAGGTATTCATACCCTAAGGCAAGTTTATTCTCGATCTGCTCGTAGGCGCTCCCGGACAGACAGATACCTCCCGGGTCGGCCAGGCCCTCTATCCGCGCAGTTATATTTACGCCATCCCCGTATATTCGTTCTCCCTCTTCTATGACATCCCCAAGGTTGATACCGATCCGAAACTCCATTCTGCGCTGTTCAGGAAGTTCAGTATTTTTGGCCTTCAGTATCTTCTGAGTCTCTACTGCACTTTGTACCGCATCCACTACGCTGGCAAATTCAGCCAACAAATTATCTCCCGGGGAATCAATTACCCGGCCACGGTGCTGTTGAATAACAGCAGCCATGGTCTTCCGGTATTCCTCTATAGTATGAACAGTAGCAATTTCGTCTTCTCCCATAAGGCGGCTGTATCCTTTGACATCTGCACTGAAAATTGCGCTGAGCTTGCGTTTTACCTTTTGTGAATTCATGTCATCATCCTATCTCAAGATTAACAGCGGAACAAACATAGTTTCACTTGATCAAATAGCCACCGGTTTGGTTCCATGTATTCGTAAAGAACCATGATTGCAAGGTAACAAAATAAAACAATGATCTACAACATCCTTGCCGGTCAATGGGTATGAAAATAAGGCTGAAATATAAAAAAGTGAGAAGAGATAAATTCTAAACCGGCAGGCCCAGGGCAAAAAATGTGTTTTACTTCTTCAGGCCGTATGTCCGGAGTAACGCCCATGTTCCAGACAGCCCAAAAGTCCTTACCTGCCCGGTTAAGAAATACCATTTTTCACCCCCTTTAAGATTGGCAGGACCCGTTTCGGTTTTCATCAAGCAATGCACCTGTAAAATGCTTTTATACCACAAAATTGTTTCGGGTAAAAGAGTATATTTTACAACGTTGAATCCCCGCTAAGAAATGCAAGGGAGACTGGGTTTTCAGGTTGAAAAGGGACAGATGAGGTGATTCACCTTCGATTCGGGGATTAAAACCAAAACGATAATTCACTTGACAACACCTATATATCAACTAAACTAATTGGCATCACTATGGAAAATTATCATGAACTTTTCACCATCTGATCCAAAAATACAAGTTCACTGTAGATAATAAAAATAGATGAGCCTGTTGATTTATGGAGGCCTTTGCAAAACGCCCCCTTTTGGTCAATCTCGGCGTCAGACTCACAGATAGACCTCAATTCTTTTTTCCAACACGTTTCTATCATGTATGCAATCCCTACTCTTTCGGCCCTAACTACTAAGGGGGTGGCCCCATGATCAAAGAGGGTTTTAAACGCAAACTCACCGCTATCCTAAGTGCGGATGTTGAAGGATACAGCCGCCTTATGGGAGAAGATGAAGAAGCCACTGTCCGAACCATAACCACCTACCGTGAAGTCATGATCACCCTAATCCAGCAGCACCAGGGAAATGTACTGGACTCTCCCGGAGATAACCTCCTCGCTGAATTTGCCAGTGTCGTTGATGCCGTTCAGTGCGCGGTGGCAGTGCAAAAGGAGTTTAAGGCCAGAAATACAGCGCTCCCTGAAAACCGAAGGATGAATTTCAGGATGGGTATCAACCTGGGAGATGTCATCCAGGAGGAAGAACGTATCTATGGAGATGGGGTCAACATCGCTGCCAGGCTCGAGTCTATTGCAGATCCGGGGGGAATATGTATCTCAAGGACTGCCTTTGATCACATAGAAAGCAAGCTTCCCCTTGGATATGAGTTTCTGGGTGATCAAACGGTGAAAAATATCGTAAAGCCGGTTGGCGCCTACAGGGTCCTGATGGAGCCAAGGGTGACGGTGGCAGGGAAAAGAAAAGCGAGAAAAACCGGATTGCTGAGTCGACACAAGCTTATCCTGGTCGGCTTAGTGCTCTTCCATATAGTAATCGGGGCAGCAGCCATATGGACCTTTTTTCTGCGCCCTGCCCCTCCTTCGATAGAGCCGGCCTCTATAGAGAAGATGGCATTTCCTTTACCGGATAAACCCTCTATAGCTGTATTGCCCTTTTCCAACATGACCGGTGACCCCGGCCAGGAGTATATAGCCGACGGGATATCCGAAAACATTATCACCGCCCTTTCCCATATCCCGGAAATGTTTGTCATCGCCCGCAATTCGACTTTCACTTACAAGGGAAAACCCGTGAAGGTACAGCGAGTGAGCGAGGAACTTGGAGTACGTTACATCCTGGAAGGAAGTATCCAAAGGTCCGGCGACCAGATTAGAGTGACAACCCAGTTAATAGATGCTACCACGGGGCATCACCTGTGGGCAAAGCGCTATGATCGTAAATTAAAAGACATATTTGCACTGCAGGATGAAATCACGCTGAAAATTCTGACGGCCCTGCAAGTTAAGCTCACGGAAGGTGAACAGGCCCGGCTGTGGAGTTCTACGGACAATCTCGAGGCCTGGAGCAATGTCATCAAAGGATCCAGCCTTTATGGGCAATTCACAGAGCAAAGCAACTACAAGGCACAGAAGCTCTATGAACAGGCTGTAAAGCTGGATCCCAACTGGGACATTGCCTGGCTCATGCTGGCCTGGACTTACTGGGCAGAAGCAAGGTTTGGGTGGACTGAATCCCCGGCCGAGGCTATCAAACGCGCAGTTGAAATTGCCCAGAAGGTCTCGGCAATAAATGACAACCTTCCCGAGCTCCACTCACTGTTGAGCAATATCTACCTGCTACAGGGGGATTATGAAAAGGCAATCATCGAGGGCGAGAAGGCAACAGCGCTTGGTCCCAACAACGCCTTGTGTCATGTGCTTCTGGCATATGTCAAGATCTCTGCTGGAAGATTCGAGGAAGCGATCACGTTAACGGAAAAGGCTATACGCCTCAGCCCATACAGTTCACCCTGGTTGTATTTAATGATCCTGGAAGAAGCCTACCGGATGGCAGGTCGCTATGAAGACGCGCTTGCCATCGGGAAACAACACCTCGATCGCTGTAATAAAGGCGCATGTAATCCCTTCCTTGCACATATGGGTCTGGCAGCGACTTACACAGGTCTTGGCCGGATAGAAGAAGCTCGAGTCCACGCTGCGGAAATATTAAAGATAGACCCCGACTTTTCGTTGGACAAAGCTCGAAAGACGATCTCATTCAAAGACCCTGCCCACAAGGAACGTGTCCTTGATATCCTGCGCCGGACAGGATTGCCCGAACACTCCTCTTTGCCACTGCCCGATAAGCCGTCTATCGCGGTGCTGCCTTTTACCAATATGAGTGAAGATCTCAAACAGGAGTATTTTAGTGACGGGATTACAGAAGACCTTATCACTGATATATCCAAAATCTCAGGTCTATTTGTTATTGCACGCAACTCAGTCTTTACATACAAAGGCAAACCGGTAAAGATAAAAGAAGTGGGCCGGCAGCTGGGAGTAAGGTATGTCCTGGAGGGGAGCGTACGCAGGGCCGGTGATCGGGTGCGGATCACGGCACAGCTTGTGGATGCCAAAACGGGGGGTCACATATGGGCGGAACGATATGACCGGGAACTGAAAGACATCTTTGCATTACAAGATGAGGTTACACAGAAGATCGTGAAGGCTCTGGTCGTGAAGCTGACCGGGGATGAACAAAAACGCCTGAGACATAAAGGTACGGACAACCTTGAAGCCTACGACTGTATTTTACGAGGGTCCGACTATTTTTTCCGTACGACAAAAGAGGCGAATGATCAGGCTCAAAAATTGTTTGAGCGGGCTGTTGATCTGGACCCAAAGTATGCCCTGGCATATACATTGCTGGGTTTTACCCATTGGATGGAGTGGGCCTTTGGATGGAATCAGGATCCTCAGTTGTTGGAACAGGCCTTTAAATTGTCACAAAAGGCTATATCGCTGAATGACTCCAGTTCCAAAGCCCATTCCTTATTGGGCAAAATCTATTTGTGGAAAAAGCAATATGATCAGGCAATTGCCGAGTTAGAAAAAACCATCGTTCTTAATCCCAATGATGCTGATGGGCTTGCAAGTTTAGGGGAAATTCTGTGTTTTTCGGGGAGGCCGAAAGAAGCTATTGAGATACTTAAGAAGGCTATTCGTCTCAACCCTATCCCACCGGTCTGGTACTATCATGGGTTAGGTCATGCGTATTTTTTGACAGGGCATTATGAGGAGGCCATTGCGGCACTCAAGAGAGTCCTCATTCGCAACCCGTTTTTTTTCCCTTCTCATATTTATCTCGCTGCCAGTTATATTGAGACAGGACAGGATGATAAGGCCCGGGCTGAGATAGCAGAAACATTGAAGATAGCTCCCAACTTCTCTCTGGATGAATCGGGGCAAAGGCTTCCCTATAAAGATCAAACAGTATTAGAACACTTAGGTGAGAGTCTCCGCAAGGCAGGGTTGAATTGAGAGTAAGCAACTTTAGGGTTTAGATGAAATCCGGTGCAGGAAATGACTTTGCTTTTCACGCAACCGTCAAGCATTATCCAAGAGCTTGTATATTATCACTTTTTCTTCTTTGCCCTTAACCTTAGTAGAGGAAAGTCGTTCGGTACGAAAAGTTCCTGTGAGGAGATCATACGTGGTCTGACTTAGAATGATATCACAGGAAAATTTTTTAGTCAGTCCCTCGATTCTTGAAGCCAGATTTACTGTGTCACCTACTAAAGCATATGAAATCCGGTCTTTGCTCCCGACATTGCCTGCCAATACGGCTCCGGTGTGAATACCGATTCCATGCTGGAATGGTCTGAATCCTTGTTTCTCGAGGCTCTGATTCAATACAATCAGTCGTCTTCTCATCTCTAATGCAGCTTTGGCAGCCATATCCGTATGATCGTCATAACCTACAGGGGCTCCGAATACCGCCTCAATTTCATCACCAACATACTGGAGAACAAGACCGCGGTATTCTTTGATAGCCTCTGTCATCTGAGTAAAATACTGGTTCATAAGGGTGATTACCTGCTTGGGGTGAGTAGATTCTACAAATGGCGTAAAATTCCTAAGATCCGAAAACAATAGAGTCGCCCTCTTCATCTCTCCATCTAAGGATATCCTTCCCTCCAGGATCTCATCCCGTATTTCCTGGCTGACATATTTCCCAAAGGAATCCTTTATTTTCTCAGACTCTTTTAATCCCTTAACCATTAAATTGAACCCTTCAGAAACAGAGCCGATTTCATCGTTTGATACAATCTCTACCCGCGTATCCAGGTTTCCTTTTCCCACACCTTTCATAGCATCTTCAAGCTTGTCGAGGGGATCGGAGACACTCTTTGAAACAAAGACTGATAATATAATGGAGAAAGTCACACAAATGACGGTGATAATTATGACTTCCAATAAAAAAGAGGATAGGAGTTGGGTTCTTACAATCGCATCGGCCTTATTTAACGCCTGTGCATTTGTATAGGCTACTATACCAAGCAGAGGGAGAGGGACCAGGCTGATCGCAATAAACACAATGATAAGCCGATCATGCACACGGAGTTTAAAGGCATCTTTCACATTACTCAAGTTTCCTTCAGGAAAAAACTTTGGTATGGCCACCCGCCAATGGCTTTCTATTGTAAAATAGATAAAGAGTGCAGTGATTGATCCACCGACAAATATAATACCAAAGAACTGTTTTAGACAATCAATGAGATAAGGGGGGCTGGTTTCATAAATAATTTGATTGACGACAGGCTGGAGGAAACCAAAAATAAATCCAGCCAGGACCCAGACAATAAATGAGTATACAGCCGAAGTGAAAGGCATTTGAATAGCCCTTCTTTTGAGAATCAGGGCAGATGCCTCATCCATACTCTCGATTGATTCTTCATCATTGGCTATTTGATACAGGTGACCGAACAACTTTCTCAAAGTCCATATGGAAACAGAAATAAGGAGACATACGCCAATCATAAAAAAATAGTCTTTATAAAAAGGAGGCAGACCTTCCTGTATATGAGAGGATTGATAGATAACTGAAAAGTAAAGACGGGTTAAAACAGCCCCGATTGAATTCCCAAGCACTAATAAAAACATGATTTTCAGTTTCATATTTTCCCTCTTTTGCTGATTCTGTTTGTCTTTGCTATGCTTATAATTTTCGGGCGATCTCTGTGAAGGATTGCAAAACCCTGATCCTGACTTCTTCTAATTTTTCTGCTACCGGTTGTGAACTGTTCGGTTCCAGATATAGATCCTGATTAATTTCGATCTGAACACTGATTTTCCCCATACAGGCATTTTTTTGACCATAGTGGGTCGTGATGAAACCTCCGGCATACGGATCATTAACAGAAACAGAAAAACCTGCTTTTTGAAAGGCATTTTCCATCAGGCACAGCCTTTCCGGCGGACAGGTTATCCTGCCTCTGCCAGGGTCGGCATTTCCGTTTTGGTCCCCGTTATTGCTCAAGACAATATCCTTTCTTTTCTTTCCAGCATCCGGTGCTTCCGCCGGTCCAACCCCATTTAGAGAATGACAATCAAACAATAACTTTATATCCGGGCTCTTAAGGGCTTTATTTAGGCGTTTATGAAAAGGCCAGTAATATTTTCTGAGCCGCCGCTCTACTTCTTTTTCGTCAGGAGTACCGCCTTCCGAAAAGACAGAGCGGCCATGATAATCCACTTGAGGGATGACCCCTTTACGATTCTTTTGATCATGGCCCCTGTTTAGATCCACCACAAGCCGGCTCCATCGGGCACAAAGAGAAACTTTCACAGGAAGGGGTGCAAAAATCTCTTCTGTCCCTGCATCAGTAGACTCCCATATCTCCTCATTGGACAGAGCAAGGGTTGGCAGTACTTCTTCAGGAATCTTGCATGAACAATGTGGCAGGGATATGATAAAAGGAAATTTCATTCGAAACCTGTCTTGTTTCCAGATTATGCATAAAAGCAGGCTGCTAAGTGGGAGTTGTCTGAGCCCATCAAATGGGGGCTTTCCTGGCTGCATCTTCTTTGATTTGCAACTTTGCACCTGCAAAAAAAAGGGCACGCCGCATCTTGAGAAATATCACGTTCCATGCTGAGAAGGGTATCATAACTTTCCGCCTCGTCCCAATGCCCGAATTTGGGCAGGGCGTCAAGGAGGGCTTGCGTATATGGGTGTTTTGGTTTTTGAATAACTTCCTCTCCAGGACCTATCTCAACCAGATTGCCCCTGTATATTACTGCAATGCGATCGCAGAGATAGCGAGCCGCCGCCAGGTTGTGACTGATAAAAAGGAGGGTCACACCAATTTTTTCCCTCATTTCTAATAGAATATTGAAAATTTGAGCAGAAATAGAGGCATCGAGCATAGACGTCGGCTCATCAGCAATAACAAACTTCGGTTTTAAGACCATGACCCGTGCAATAGCTACTCTCTGTCTCTGTCCGCCGCTTAACTGGTGAGGATAACGATATAAAAAGTCTTCAGGCGGCGAAAGGCCTACAGATTTGAGGGTCTGTAAGACCAGGTGTTTTCTGGTTTGCACATTATCTATTTTGTGGATAAGTAATGGTTCCGAGACCGTATCATATATGGATACCTGAGGATTGAGGGACTGATAAGGATCCTGGAAGATCATCTGCATTTTCAGGCGAAAATCCTTTAATGCCTTTCCCTTGAGCCCGGTGATTTCATTATCGTCTAAGAATATCTTTCCCGCAGCCGGCTCCTCCAGCTTAACAATAAGACGTCCTGCAGTTGTCTTACCGCTTCCGCTTTCTCCAATGAGCCCGAATATCTCGCGTTTGAATATTTTCAGAGATACATGGTTTAGAGCGACAACCTCTTTCCCTGCATCCCCAAAAAAAGACATCTTCGACCTATAGATTTTGCTTATATCTTCCAGTTGAAGAACCGGTTTGTTGTTTTCTTCCATTGTTTTTACTCAATGTTTGAGCAGAGGACATTATGTGTTGGAGTTAACTGGATCCCTGCCGGCGGTTCTGTTTTACATGAAGCTTTTGCCAGGAGGCAGCGATCGTAAAACCGACAACCGGAAGGCGGGTAAATAAGATTGGGTGGCTCACCAGGAATAGGTTCAAGTTTCTCTTTTTCTCCAGTCAGTGTCGGATAAGATGAAAGAAGGGCTTTTGTATAAGGATGAACCGGTGAGCCAAAGACCTCTTCCCTGCTTCCATATTCAACCAACCTGCCCGCATACAAAACACCAATATTATGGCAAACCTCGGCAACAACAGAGATGTCGTGGGAAATATATATGATACTAATTTCAAATTCCTTTTGAAGCTTTTTTGTCTCTTCCAGTATTTGATGTTGAACAATCACATCCAGGGCAGTTGTGGGTTCATCGGCAATGATCAGTCTGGGCCGGCAGGCCAGGGCCATAGCAATGATTGCCCGCTGTTTCATTCCACCACTATACTGGTGAGGATAATCTCTCATACGGTCTTTGGGAACCCCGACAAGTTGAAAGAGATCTTCAATTTGTTTCTTGGCATCTTCTCTGGAGGATGCGGGGTCATGAGCCAGAATTGCCTCGGCTATTTGATCGTCTACCCGGTGTACCGGATTTAGAGCATTCATGGCGGCCTGAAATATCATGGCAATCTTTTTCCACCTGATCAGTCTCATTTCCTCATCCGATATCTTAAGCAGGTCTTTACCTTCAAAGAGAATTTGACCACCTTTCACTGATCCATTACGGGATAACAACCTCATCAGCGCCGTGCCCATGGTAGTCTTTCCACAGCCGGACTCTCCAACAAAACCTAAGGATTCACCCTTTTCTAAAGAGAAAGAAACCCCCTCCACTGCCTTAAGAAAACCTTTCGGGGTTTGATATCCAATGCTCAGATTATCAACTTCTAACAAAGCCATTTTAACCAGCCTGCTCCTCATTTCTTAGCCTTGGATCAAGCACTTCATCCATGGCCCGGCCTAACATATAGAACGAAAGGGTTATGAGCGAGATGCAAATGCCGGGGGGCAGAAGCCAGTATGGGGCCTTGAACATATGTCCTGTTTTCCATACCCATTGGAGCATCATACCCCAGCTGACGGTGCTTGGATCTCCAAAACCCAAGAAGGCCAGGGCCGCCTCAATAATAATTGCGGAGGTTACACGAAAGGTCATGTAAAGAAATGCAAGCGGCAATACGTTTGGCATAATATGCCTGAAAATAATTCTCATATGCGAGGCACCTGCCACTTTGGCAGCTTCAATAAAAGGCCTTTGCTTCAGGGTAAGAGTCTGTGCCCTGATCACCCTGGAGACCCCCGGCCACCTGAAAAGTGCAATAATTAAGACAATAGTCCATATATTGAGCTGGCCAAAGAGGGCAGCCAATATGAGCACGACCAGGAGGGTAGGCATGACCATGATCATATCTGCCAGTCGCATCAACAGAGTATCTATAAACCTGCCCATATACCCGGCAATCAATCCTATGGCCGTACCAAGAACAATACTCATAAATGCGGCTGATACACCCACCATAAAAGCAACCCTGGCGCCCGCCAGGAGCTGGCTCAGGATATCTCGACCCATGAAATCCGTACCCAGCCAGTGCCTGGCACTTGGATAGGTTGAACATAAAACTTCAGGATCTACCCCGATCATAGGCTCGTACATGGGGTCTATTAAGGGCGGGATAAAACTGCACAGGGCCATCAACCCGAACATGACCAGCAGAGCAAGGCCTATCCTGCCAAGGAGATTCTGCCTGTAGATTGCCCATCCTTCCTGAAATCGGGCCACCCATGGGAATCTATTCAAATATACATTGTCAGGCTTTTTCATATTTTTTTTGCTTCAGATTATTTTAATCAATACCTGATCCGCGGATCAAGATAGGCATAAAGGATATCCACTACCAGGTTGGAAAAAAGGACGACTATTGCTATAAGTAAAAACGATGCCTGTGCCAGGGGGTAATCATTCTGGCTCACTGACATGACAAGCTCCCTGCCTATTCCGGGCCAGGTAAAGACTGTTTCAGTAAGAGCACCTCCATTTATAGAAAAGGCCAGGCTAAGACCCACGCTGGTCACAACCGGAAGAGCTGCATTGGGAGCGGCATGATGATTGCGGATCACTTTTTCCCCAAGGCCTTTGGCCCTTGCAGTAAGAATATAGTCTTCTTTCAGAGTATCCAGCATACTGCTGCGCATGATCAGCAAATAGGATCCGAAATGTATGAGAAAAAGGGTGGTCAGGGGAAGGACCATATGATGGAGAATATCCAGGAACTTGGTTAACATGCCCACATCCGGGTCAAGCCAAACATCTTCTGAAAGCATTCCCGTGATCGGAAACCAGTCCAGTTTGTATGCAAACACCCAGATCAGTATCAGGCCCAACCAGGGGAGAAAAACAGTATGGGCGGCCAATGCTGCTACAGTCAGCACATTGTCTGTCTTTTCTCCCTTATGCCAGGATGCGATCTTACCTAAGAATATGCCTGCCAGGGCGGAAAGGATAATGGCCGTGGTAAAGAGCAGAATGGTGTTTGGCAATCGGTCCCAGATGATATTAATCACCGGTTCCCCGTAGTTAAAGGATTCGCCAAAATTGCCCGTAATGAAATTTTTTAAGTAATAGACATATTGAACCCCGAGGGGCTGATCAAGACCCAACTGGGAGATAAGGAGTTCTGCATCTTCCGGGGTCATATCCGGATCAACCATTCTTGAGACAGGATCTCCGGGGGCCAGACGAAAAAGTAAAAACAGGACTGTAAGTATTACAAAAAAAATGACCACGATCTGAATCAATCGCCGGCCTATGTATTTCCACAATTCCATAGCATTAAAGAATCCACGCCCAAAGGACATGGCCTTGATTTATCCCTGGAAGGGGTTGTTTAATTATATTCGTTCGAGTTAAATATGGAGTCGCTTCGCTCCTCAAATTATTCCGGTTTAAGCTCGCAAAATGACCAGAGATTCCCAATTCCTTCAAGCGTCTCTACCCACCCGCTGAATTTATCCTTACGTGCCGCTTCAATCAAATCGGGAGTATAAAGAGGAATGTAAGGCACATCGCGCACGATTATTTTTTGCATTTCCCAGATTAAATCCCGTCGCTTTTCCCTGTCCATGGTTGCAGCGGATTCATCAGCAATCCTGTCAAAATCAGGATTGTGATACCCGGACTTGTTGCCTCCGCGTTTTCTGTCTTCTCTTGAACAGAAAAATTTTCTCAACCAGTCGGGATCAATATCCAGCCTTCCGTAGCCAAGAATGAATGCGTCAAAATCATGTTGTGATTTGACCTTTTGAAGCAAAGCCCCGAGAGACATAGGCTTGGCAGAGGCCGGAATACCTGTCTCTTTAAGCCATTCCTGAATAATTACTCCGCTCATAGCCCGGAGTGGGTCATAATTAGCAGGCGGAGTTAAAATAGCGAATTTTCTCATAAGCTCCCCACTGGGGAGCCTTATTCCCTTGCCTTTGACCACTTCCCCCTGCTCATTAACAGGTGAAACATCCCAGGTATACCCTGCATCTTTTAAAATCTTATGGGCCTTTTTAACCCTTTCTTCCTTTTTATCCCCTTTACCATACAGATGCAGATCCCTACAGAGCCAAAACTTATTGCCCGGAGGTATAACGGAATTCATTTGAGTTCCATGTCCTTGAAGAATACGAGAAACAATAAAGTCCTTGTCGATAAGGGTAGCAATTGCCTGTCTGAGTTTCACATCGTTAAAAGGCGGTCTTCTGATATTGAAGCCCCAATAGTAAAGGGCGCTTCTTTCGTTAGAAAACAGCTTTATGTCAGGGTCTTTTTCAAGTTCTTCGAGATAACCCGGCTGGATGCCCCACCAGAACATGTCAATAGTCCCTTTTCTCAGGGCAAGGATAGCAGCATCGGAGGTCCCGAAGAATTTGAAAATAATTCCATTAATATAAGGTCCCAGCATCCTGTCGCTTATCTTTTGACCGGCAGCAAAAAAATGCTTGTTTTTCTGGAGAAAAAGGAAGGCCCCTTGACGCCATTCTTTCAAAATAAATGGTCCGGTTCCTACCGGTTTCTCTATCCTGCAATTTTGCAATGTAGTAAGAGGCTTTTCGCTTTTTCTGGCTTCTTCAGCAACCTGAGCCCATTCCTTCTTTTGTATAATAGGTGAAGTCAGGGTTCGTGTTGAAAAAATTGCCATTGGTTTCTCAAGATAGAATCTCACCGTATGTTTATCAGGCGTTTCGATTCTTTTGATAAATTTCCACCTGGCTCGATATCTCGGTATCTTGAATTCATTTATAAGTCGTCCGGTAAACGCCACGTCCTCGGAGGTAAACTCAGAGCCATCCGACCATTTGGCAGGCCTTAGTTTTACGGTAAATGAAATTGTCGACTCATCATAAACAGGGTCTTTTTCAGCGAGCCACGGGATAAGCTTTAATGTGTCAGGGTCTCTTATGTAAAGGCGTTGATACATCAGCGAGAGCACCCTGCCGGACCATTTATCGCCTGCCATCCATATATTGAGTGTCTTGGGTTCCTGTAAAAGGCCAATTTTGAGGTTATCAGCGGCATTTGCCTCTGAACCTGAAAAGTCTGAACCAATAATACACATCAAGAAAAGCACAGAGATGCAGATCGGTCTGATGAAATATTTCCCCGCAACAGAATGGATTAGTATCATATTTTTTTCTCCTTTTTTACCTGGCGTTCTGTTACTTTCTGTTCAATAAAGTCAATGACTTTTGCTTCAAGCTTTACGCCATTCAGCCTGTTTATGCGTGGAATCCCTCCGGGGCTTACACAATTTATCTCGCCCAGTTTATCCCCGAGCACATCAATTCCCACAAAGTAAAGGCCGTCACTTATCAACTTGTCCTTGATAGCAAGGCAGATTTGTTTTTCTCTCTCGGTCATCTCATGTTTATATGCTCGAGCACCAGCGTGAATATTCGTTCTGAATTCACCTTCAAGAGGTTTTCTTCTCATAGCTCCAAGGATCTCTCCGTTCAGCATAAGGATTCTGATATCTCCCTCTCTTTGAACAGTATCGATATACTCCTGGACCATTATCGGTTCACGCTTCTCATAAGACCTATATGTGCTCACATAATAGTTAATCAATGATTTCAGGTTTAGTCGATCTTTAACGCTGACCTTGATCACACCTTCACCACCAAACCTCTGCAATGGTTTGACTACCATGTCGCCCCCGAAATCATCTATGATTTTCAGAAGTCTGGCAGGATCTCTGGAAACGTGAGTCTCTGGAATGATGTCAGGGAAGTTAAGTATGTAGAGTTTACTGTTGCCTGTGATTTGACCTATTGTGTTATTAATTATAAATACATCGTCGCTGATAGGCGAAAGAAATTCCATGGTCTGATACAAAAGAGGTGGGTCTTTTCTTAGAAACAGGGCATCGAGCTCCGTAACGGTTTCAAATAAAAGCTCATCTCTCTTCAGGCAGGCTATCAGGGAACGCCAGTATTTTTTCATGGAAAGGCCCTGCAAAACAGTTATGTTTCTCATCCTTGCTACTATCTCATCACTGCGAATATAAACATCATGGGGTTCGAGAAAATACACCGTATGTCCCCTCTGATTGCATTCGTACATAAGATAACTTGTGGTTTCATATTCCGGATTGATTGACTCTAACTTATCCATTAAAAAAGCTATTTTCATAATACATCTCTAAAGTTATTACTCCGGCAATTAAATACCTCAATATTGTCATTCCGGCGAAAGCCGGAATCCAGGAGGGTACTGGATGCCGGATCAAGTCCGGCATGACGGAGTTAGACTATTTAGTTGCCAGGTTAATATACACTTTTCAAGGAGCTAAACCATTACCTCTCAACATGCTTTATTTTCTCATGTAGTTTGCGCAGCCGACCGCTCAACTCCTTGCATATTTGAAGCGCAATCTGGGGATATTCTCTCACAATTTCTGAAAATTCCAGCTTATGCAGAACAAGCAGATGAGACTCTTTCTCGGTACGTATTGAAGCAGATCGGACCACATCTTCAAAAAGGGCCATCTCTCCAAAATAGTCGCCTGTTCCGATACGGTCGAGTTCTATTTCATGCCCTTTCTCCCGGCCTTTTATTACCGATACTTCACCTTGCAGAATTAGATACATGGTCTCTCCGGTATCACCCTCGTTAATAACTATCTCACCCGGAGGATAGACAATTTCTTCTGTCACAGATGCAACAGCAGCCAGCTCGCTCACAGAAAGTCCTTCAAATAAATTTATCTTTTTTAGATATAATATTTTTTCTGTAATAGAGATTCCTTTTTCCATATGGTCCTCCTTTTCAGAGGTATTTAAGTATTGCAAATCAATAATAGACATAACAGATCTGCGAACATGACTATTCTTAGATCCTTTCAGTTTTTCAATGAGTCCTTTATCAAGAGTATTAATGTCCCCCCTCGCAGCCATATGCAAGGTGAGGATAACGGTTACCCAGTCATTTTTTTCGAGCAGATAAGAACAAAGTGTGCTTGAGGTGAAATCAAAATCAGGTATTTCAAAATTTTTTCTGCCGACTGCCAGACGTTCGGAAACAGGAAGATCTTCAAGCAGAGGCAAAAGGATTTTGGACAAAGAAACATCAGTCTGGTTTTCCAGAACCTCAATGCTGTTTGATCGTTGACGCGGATTTTCCGAAAATAATCCTCGCCAGATAATTCTCATCTTCCCCGAACTATCCTGCGTATCCAGAACCCGCAATATATTTACAACACGTAATATTCTTTCTTTTTCAAAATGGTCTACAAGTAAAGCTTTTTCCTGACTCTCAGGGAAAAGGCTGAGGGTCTCGCTCTCTGCGATGGACATGTAGCACTTCTCAAGCTGGGCCTTTGCATAACGGTAGACATCCAGATCCTTAACATTCAAGGAAGTCAATAAATCGAATATACCATCCCGTACATTCCGTCTCGGAATAGAAAGCGATTCAATAAGTATCTGGGGGTTTTGATAAGAAGAGGAGTCGATCTTTTCTTTTGCCAGATCCCTGATTTTTATCGATGAATCATCCATAAGGTGTATGTTTTTTCTTAAAGAATCATCATTATCAATATCAAATGCCTCAAGGGCAGACAGACGGACGGATTCCAATGAGTGGGAGAGGTAAGGTAGAACCAGGGTATTTAATTTTTTATCTCCGAGTCGATCAAGACCCTCAAGAATAAAAGGTAGAATTGAGTCGCTCTTTTTCGTGTTAAGCATTTCCTTTAGTTTTGAAATATATGAGGCGTCCCGTGATTCCCCGGCAGCGATTACACCGGCTTTCCTTTCATGCACATTATCTGAATCTAACCAGGCATTAATGGTGCCCCTGTACTTCTGAGGGTCCTGACTGTAAAGAACGCTCACGGCATAGGCTTTTATTTCAGGATACTTACTGGAAACATAGATTTCAGCATTGAAATCAGCGGAAACTTCAGAGGAAAGTCGATTGACAGCCTGAATTATGGCGACCATTAGATCCGGTTTTTCAGGGTCAGCCATATCCTTTAATATTTGAATTGCCTCTTCCCCGGCTTGCGGAGAAAGCAGTTTCAGAAGTCCAATCCGGGTCTTATCATCCTGATTTTTAAGACAGGTGAGGATATGGGCATCCAGATTTTCTATTGAAAGTGATTTTAGTAAACGTGCATACCACAGACAGTCATCTCCACGGGCTGACAAAAAGGCCTGTACTAACTGTTTATGGATTTTTTTGTCGTTGAAGAGCTGGCCCATGTCCTTTTCTTCCATAGATTTCAAATCCAGCAAATTTCTGGATATAAGATTGAAAAGGATCTTTGAATAGTTTCTTTTTAAGATAAAAGGCGCCATAAGCCATACCAAAACAAATGGAATGGCTACAAGAGAGAGATATCGGGGATGAAAGAGTGATTCAGAAAGCAAGATTAACCCAGAGCCTATAAACAGACCAATTCGTACGACCGTCCCCCTCAGAAACGGCCTCACTATACCACGGTAAGTATCTGGAAACAGTCCCATTAGTATTGCATTAGAAGGAATATTAATTGTGGTTCGCAGGATAGTTGTGGACATTCGCGCGTACATGGCTGAAAAGAAATCAAATCGAAACAGGAATGCGAGAAATGCAATTATGTAATTGAATGGATGGAACATAAGTGCAATCGGGAGACCCCAGCGGCCATAAATCCTGCCCACAAACAAGAGAATAAAAAGATTGACAATATTCAAAGCACCACGAAAATACCCGAAGAACTGGATCATCCCGCCTTCAGTGGCAAATTGATTATTAACAGCAACGTTAAACTGGTAGTTCATAATAGGGATAACTACATTGGGCGTTAAGGTCAGCACAATAAGGATCTTGAACAGAGTAGACTCCTTCAAAAGGGGTCCAATCTTCTTGAATTCCTCAATTACAGAGGTGCGCGATTTGTTTTTTCCGTCTTTCTTGTCAGGTACCAGGAGTGCTGGAAAACGAAGGCTCATTCGTTTGACAACAATACCTCCCAGCAGTGTTATACATAAATATGCCAGCAGGAGATTATCAAAGGATATGGTCTTGGACAGGATAGGAGTTCCAAAACTCCCGAGGATCTGCCCAACAACCCCGCCCGCTGTTATAAGTGGAAACAGGCGTTTTGATTGCCTTGTATTAAAAAGATCGTTGGCCAAGTTCCAGAAGAGCAGTCCGAGCAAAACCTCATACTGGGACTTCAACATAAACATCAAAGGATAGATAAGATCAATATCAAAAGGTATCAGGGAGCGTACCCCCGCAATCGTGGTTCCACAAAATAGAAAGAGGTAACACAATAACCGGCTGCCGGGGAATTTCCCCATCAAAGCAGTCACTAATCCCATGATAAAGAAGGTTGCAATGGCGTTTATCATGTAAACAATGGGCAGATACTCAACGCCAAAACGCTTAAGAAAGGCTGTCTCAGCATAATTATTGAGAACTATACCGGAACTGCGAATGAGAAAAAGGATAGCAGCAGTCCATAGAAACAGCCCGATTTCATCTTCATAAACCTTGAGCCATTTACTCAATAAGTTAAGCATCACATACCTCTAAGTTACATACACGCATTCAACGAACTTCCCTGACAAGCCTGAACCCGGTATTGCGAAACCGGCTGGATGGATGCGCATTAGCCCGGTTTGCAGAACGACATTGATAACCATGGAAGAACCAGCTCCCTCCCCTGCGTATTCGCATGCTTCCTGAATCAGGGCCAAGGGGATCTATAACGGCATTTGCCGAATAATCTCCATATAAATCCTGGCACCATTCCCAGACATTGCCATGCATATCATAGAGACCCCAGGAATTTGGTGAGTAGGTTTTTACCGGCGCCGGTTGATTGTTTTTCAGCTTCATGGATTGAACAAAAGATATGCAGTCATCCGATTTATTCGTATTATTGCTGTACATACCCTTATCGCAGCTAATCTTATTCCCCCAGCTATATGCTGTTTTGCTCCCTGCCCGGCAGGCATACTCCCATTCTGCTTCGGTTGGCAGCCTGTATACACCTTCATTGAGCGCGTTCAACTTCTTAATAAACTTTATACAGTCCTTCCATGAAACCTTTACGACAGGCATATCATCTGCGCCTTTTCGCTTTCCAAACAGCTTCTTTCCCATAATTGCATTCCATTGCCTTAGCGTTACTTCGGTCGTCTGCATATAGTAAGGTCCGCTTATGGTTACCTTGTGCTGAACCTCTCTTCCGGCGCCGTCGCGGTTTAACTCACTTTCCGGACTCCCCATAATGAAGGTACCTGCTGGAATCAAGATAAATTCCATGTTTATTGAATTGCGGAAGGCCTTTTCAAAGGCCGGTATTTGAGCAGGAAAGAGGATGCCTATCAAAAAAATGAGGATAGTGAAGGATAAGACATTTAATACCCTTGATTTTTTTAGTATATTTTCCATGATACCTTCTCTGTAAAATATTCCGGTGAATACTCGCGGGCTTACACTCTTACTCTCTGCATCACTCTTTACCCACTGCCCGCTTCCAGCCCCTTCAGCCGGACTGTGTGAGCAGGGCACGAATTATTTGATATTATTTTTTATTGCTGTTATGTATAGAATTAATTATTTAGTAATGTTTCTCAGATTGGTTTATACATTATAAATCCGGATTTTCAAAGGTTTTTAATAAGTACGGTTTCGGAAAAAGTCGCCGCCACGGTAAAACTCGGACCCAAAATCTTTTTAACCAATTGATATAACTGGATTTAAATACCTCTTCCGGGCCACGATCCGGGGTTGACAGGAATGATAAAAATTAGTATTTATTGACTTATTAAAAGTTGACAATCCTGTAAAAAGTCGTCACCCCGGCGAAAGCCGGGGTCCAGGTCAATCATAAGTTCCTTAAAACACTGGATTCCGGCTTTTGCCGGAATGACGGAAAATGGCATAAACCAGCTTTTTACGAGTTCATCAAATAAAAACCTTTGGGACTATTTTAAATTGGAGCGTGAAAAATGAAAATTTGTGTTATGAATAATCCTTCTGCCCCTGTGTATGAACAGATTGAATTATTTGGAAAGGCCGAATATGATTTTATTGATCTAACCATTGAAGGGCCTACAGCTTCTCTCGATGTGAAAAGAGTCCGGGCACTCCTTGACCAATATGACCTGTCTGTTGTTGGACATACGGATCCCTGCATACCCTTTGCCTATCCTATCAAAGGAATAAGAGAGGCATGTTTTAAGGAGTTGGAGCATTACGCCGGGATTTTTTCAGATCTGGGTGGAAAAATTATGAACATCCATCCCTGTTACAACAGTCCTCTTAATTTGAAACAAGATCTAATTGAACAGAATATTGAAGCGCTGATCCCAATTGAACAGATGGCCAGCAGCCTTGGTCTTACCCTTGTTTTGGAAAACTATATGGCCCCTTTTGATCGTATTTCAACATTCAAGACCCTCCTTAAGGAAGTCCCCGGTCTTAAGGTACATCTCGATTTCGGTCATACGAATATATGGCAGGATAGTTCAGAAAAATTTTGCAAGCAGCTCGGTAATGACATCATGCATGTCCATTTCTCGGACAATCGTTCAGTTGCAGACGATCACCTGCCTTTAGGGGTTGGTAATGTAGACTGGAAGAAGGCTGTATCAGATCTGAAAATGATCGGATATGATAAAACTATTACCCTGGAAATAAATTGCAATGATCATACGGTCTTGTTTCAGTATCTGGACATCAGCAGAAGACTTTTACTGGACCTGTGGAACCGATAAACCACCAAAACCCATCTAACATCCTTTTGATAAATCCACCAGCGGGAAGCCTGGCCTCTCCTCCGTGGGCGCCTGCCTCAGTAGCAGGTTTTTTATCCGGTTCGGGGCTGCCCTTTGAACAATATGATGCAAATCTGGATTTCTTTCTAAACTATCTTTTAACATCAAGAAGACTCAATATTCTTATGCGCCTGATCAGGGAGAGAGAGAAATCCGGCGGCTTTGATAAATCAATTCCATATATTGCCGCTTTATTGGCTGAACTTGCCGCAAACCCTGAATGCTGGAAGCAAAAAGAAATTAATGCAGATAAAAGCCTGAAACTTCTCAGAACAGAGGCTTTTTTCCTGCCCGAATCCTGTCTCGCCGCCATCAATAATATTAATGACTTACTGGACTTTGTTTCCCTGGCTTTTTATCCTTCACATATTCAATTGGGTTATTTCTCTAACACCGGTGTAAAGGATTGGTCTTCCTTCGGGAGGTTTGTTGAGGATCAGAATATCAACCCCTTTCTGTCTTTTTGCCAGGATAGACTAGCGCCTAAGCTTGCCGGCCAAAAACCGGACCTTATAATCCTGTTCGTATCCGACCCAAACCAGGTATTTGCAGCGCTGACCATGGCTAACTATGCAAACAAGGAGAGACCGGACCTGCACGTGGTCCTGATGAGTGATTTTATTTTGTTAAAGGATGCTGCAAATTATGTTGATACTCTGCTGCCGGAAAGTGACGTAAAACCACTCCTGGACCTTATCCATAGATTATGGAAAACTGCTGCCCCGGTCCATGCAGCAGAGCCGGACTTTAACGGTTTCCCATTGAAAGACTATTTGGCTCCGGCTATCGTCCTGCCCTTTAGGGCGCAAATTAGTTCTAAAGCTGGTTTGATGTCACCAACATCACTTTTTACTTTCCTCAAAAAGCAAAACCAAAAATATAGCGCTGTATGCTTCCACGGTGTTGATGAGCATCTCACTCCAGCCTATATATCGGAATTCACAGGTGAAATATCCGGGGAGGAAAAGACCTTAGACATAGGATTAACCTGCACCCTGCATGCTTCGATTACCAAAGAGCAGATAGATGCAGCCTGTCAGGCCGGAGTTAAGCTCATACAATGGCGTGATCCCACAGGCCAACTCAAGTCTCTTACTAAAATCCTGTGGTCTGCCGCTGAATCCGGAATCTGGAACCACCTTGTGCTTCCACCAGCAGACAAAGAGAGCAGCATGACACAGGGACTTTATCATTTCATGAAAGCCAACCCTAATATTATTCATTCTTCGTCTCGCTGCCGGCTTCCTTATCCACCCTTTAAAAGTCCTTCCGAACAAGCTGGTGAGGCCTTGGGGACCTATTCACAGGTCACCAGACTCCCCGGGGAACCCTTTTGGGAGAACCTGAATGATCCGGCATATCTTCTGCTTTATATTGTCAGGCATGGCATTAAAAAGACAATACGATGGCGGCTGAGCAATGACGGATATTCTATCTACAGAGTCGGTCAGAATGTCGAGTTCCATTTCGTAAAACCCGGTGAGCTTCCGACCGGGTACCTGGATGAAATCTGCCGCATGGTGGAGGCAGGAGGATCGGTGAAAACAAAGTGGGTGAGATACAATCTAAAACGGGCATTTTTGATCGGCTATGCACTGGAACAAGGCTCAATAGTAGGTAATTCCAGTCTAAAGCAACCCCGGCCTGAATATGTGGAGACAGTCAAAAAGCAATCTGATCTTGATCTGAGCCGGTATTTAGAGCGTGGATATACATCAGTCAGACCGGAATATCGAGGCCTGGGAATAGGCACCAAACTCCTCGAAGGCTTGACCTCAAGGGCAGGGCACAGAAAAATATTTTCCATTATCAGTGAGGACAATCTCGCTACCAGGAAGATTGCCATCAGGAATCGGACAAGGAAGGTCGCCGTTTATTACAGCGAGCATATGGGAAAACAGGCAGGTATCTGGATGCCCGAATGGATGATTGAGGATTGAATCAAAATGAATATCGGAATCGTTACAGTCAGGGGCAGTGATTATCATCCGAACCGGCGCTTGAGGAAGGCAGCCTCTGAACAAGGACATCGGATAACCCTGATTCATCCCTACAGGAACTGGCCCGGTATTATGGGAAACGAACCGGGAGTTGTCAGGCAGGTGGAAATTTCCCCCTTGGACGTAGTACTCCCCCGGCAGGGCGCCACTGTAGGGGATTCCTGCCTGGCCTTGATACACCATTTCAGCCTGATGGGGATTCCGGTTATAAATGACCTGAATTCCATACGCCTCGCCAGGAACCAGTTTCACACTTTGCAGGCATTAGCAGAAGCCCGGATCCCGGTTCCCGACACCTTGTTTGTCAACTCACAGAAAGGACTTCAGGAGGCTGTTGAACAATTGAAAGGTTACCCTGTAGTGGTCAAACAAGTCAGTGGCCGACAGGGAAAAGGGGTCATCCTCGTTGAGACGAAATACCATTTAGAGTCAGCGGCCCACGAACACCTCGACAAACGCAAAGGCCTGTTAGTACAGCGATTTATTCCGCCGATAGGGCGACAGGATGTGCGAGTGCTGATTGTGGGCGGGAAAATAGCCGGAGCCATGGAACTCCGGCCTGAAGAAGGAGATTTCAGGGCCAACTATCACCTGAACAAAGAAAGCCGGCCCAGAAATCTTTCCCCCGAACTGAAAGAAATAGCATTGAAAGCTACAGCCGCTGTTGGTCTTGAAATTGCGGGAGTGGACTTAATTGTTGATAAAAATGACAGGGCCGGCATTATCGAGGTAAACTATTCTCCCGGTTTTAAAGGTATGGAAGCCGCTACCGGCCTGGACATTGCTGCCGAAATTGTGGAATATGTAGTTAGTACGGATAAAAAGAAACAGGATATCAGGAGGAAAAATGTAAAGGAATATGCAAATATCTAACCTTAAATCAATAAAAAGCGGAAAAAAGGTACGTGTGACAGCAACCGTAACCTGGGAAGATTGCAATCAGCCCCAAAAGGATGTCTATATCGAAACGGAAGAACCTTTTGCTAAAGATATCACGTGTAACCCCCATTCATTTCTTGTAGGCTGTCTCATCCCTGCCATGCACTTCGGCGAAAAACGTATTTTTCTGGACAATGAAATATGCCCCGGTCTAAAAGAAGGTCTTAAAACGGTAATGTCCCTGATTAAAGAATGGTCCGGCGACAAATTGAATCCTTTAAATATCGAGGCAAAGACAAGCCCTTCAGTACAATATAGTGATAAACAGCGACAGGCAGGCCTTTTTTTATCTGGTGGTATGGATTCCCTTGCGGCCTTGAGGGCAAACAAACTTGCCTATCCTGAAGAACATCCCGGCTCCATCAAGGATTGTCTCTTTGTCCACGGATTTGATATCGGGGGTGTCATACAGAGGGGCATGAAATACCACGTGTTTGAACGGGCCAAGGCTGCAATGTCTGAGGTGGTAGAGGATACAAATACCAGCCTGATACCCATATACACAAACATTAGACATTTGTGTGATGA
>Ga0233411_10000078_pt1 | contig 34151 bp, 31 predicted proteins | sample Na_anoxic_2_MG_FD_179799 | JGI IMG/M metagenome (GOLD analysis project Ga0233411, IMG submission 179799) | Seawater microbial communities from Saanich Inlet, British Columbia, Canada - Na_anoxic_2_MG | ecosystem: Environmental > Aquatic > Marine > Inlet | place: Canada: British Columbia...
AAAAATATTCTCCAACTGTAATTCCATTTTCCAAAAGCATTATAGAAAAAGGATTAACATCGTTTTCTATTGAATATCTAATATACCATAATGCGTCTTTTACAGAATCCAATTTACCTTCTTTGTATAATTGAAGTACTTTTTCGTAAAACTCATTAGCTTGATCTTGCTTTAAGCTTGAAGACATGTTTTCGTCTATACTTCTCAGTAATCCTCCTTGAGCCGCAGAAGGTTCAATTACTTCTGTAAAAACCTGCTCTACATTTCCGTTTTTTGCCGCGTTCATTATCAACCTACCAATGCCTACAACTGGGCTAGTATGCTCTTCAGTGACTTCTTCGTTTGTTATTATTTTAAGAGAAACAGGATCTACTGTAGCGAACTTTAAAGGTATTAAATATCTCAATGGATGGTTTTGATCTCTTGATCCATCTTTAAAAAATTGATCGAAAACGTAACCTTTATTTTCATTACCTTTTATACTTAAAAAAGCTTCAATATCTAATGCTATATCTTTAAGCAAACCTATTCTAGCTTTATTATCTGCTTTTAAAGTAGGTATAGCGTTGTTTATTGTTTTTGCTGATTGAAATCTAGACTTAGAATAACCTAGTCTAGTTATAGGTTTTTTAACGCCTTTAAAACCTGGCACGTACTCGTCAAAAATAGAAACTTCACCGTAAGTGTGCGTTTGCTTCGTTCCAGTATAGCCTTGTCTAAGATAAGGACCGTGTTGTGGGTATTTAGATAAAAAATCATTAACAATAGATGTAAACCCTTGCATTTCTTTAGAGTCTAAGTCTGTTACTTTTATTTTAACTTCTTTTCCTCTTGAAGTTGTTCTGGTAGTTATTTTTTTTACAAGCTCAACGACGAATGGAGTAGAACTTATATCTTTAGCTTTAGCAAGGTCAAATCTCTTGCTAGCCATTGACTTTGGCTCGCTAATTGCTTCAGGTTTAGTTGACACAATAAATGTGTCATTTTTAAAACCATAGCTACCATTGAGTTTATCAGCTAACACTTGACTTAGAGTTTTATATAATCTAATTCTACTAGGCTCTTTAGCTGTAAAAACAACACCTTCTATTTTTGGATTAGCTTTTAAGTAATCTACAACACCGTTCATAGTAGTGGTAAACACCTCAAAAGCATTACCTTTACCTGTTATACCTTTTCCAAGCTCAGTATCTCCAAATTCTAGGTGATAAAAGTTCTCAGAACTTTCGATTGGATCTCCTTCCGCATCTTCAAGTATATCTAAATCCTTAGCTATATCCTCTATATCTTGATAGGTTTGACCTTCGTCAAATTCCATGAAAGCGGTTTCTTCTAAAGTTGTTTTATAAGTTCTATCGCCTATTTTGAAAGAAGCTACTAAAGCTTCATCTGTTTGCTCCCAGTTTAGCTTTTGTGTTCTTTTGCTAGCCATAGCTTTATTCTTGCCGGCCGCAACATCTTGCTTAGCTTCTAAACTTAAATCTGTGTCAGATCTTACAATTTCATTTGTAACTAGCTTACCGTACAAGCTAGCAATACCTTTTAAAGCTTGAGCTTGTGGTGATCTAGCATCAAATCCTTCGGCTTTCTTGCCTTCAACAATTCCAAACACTTCTAAGAAATCAGCTTTACTAATTCCTTTGTTTAGTTTAAACGGAGCAAGTCCAGCGCCTTTACCTAATCTAGCTTGTTTAGTATAAAAAGCATTAAGCAAACCTTTTGGCACGCCAGTAGACGTACCTAAGAGCTTATCTGTTGCAGCTTCTACTACTGCCCCTTCAGGTAATATCTTCAATAGTTTATCTGCGTTTTTATTGACAAATTGCTGAATAGCTGTAGCGTCGCCTTTTGATAGATTAGCCGTTGGACTAGTTAGTTTTTTAACTGGTATACCAATTTCTTGTGCAATAATTTCAGGAGCTAAATCACCAAGTTTTTTAAATGTTAGATTTTTAGGATCGATGCCTTTAATCTTCTCTTGTACTTGCTCTTTAATTTTAGTTACAGCTTCGTTAGAAATAAACGAGCTTGGCTTTATTTTTCTAGTAACAGGTTTAGCAGCAACTTCAGTTGTCACTTCTTCTGCCATAACTCCTTTAGCCTCTGTAACATCACTAGTAAACTCTTCACCTAAAACTCTTTGAGAGGCTTCAATAGCTCTAGCTGGTAAAAACTTATTTATATAAGCGGCTAATGGCACACCTGATTCAGGTTTGTATTCTCTAATTAAATCGAATATACCACGCTTACCTGTTTCAATTTCATCAGTTAATAACTGACGGTCAAAATTAGGAGCGTCTCTTCTTTTCTCTACTATTCTATTTACTATAGGCTTAAATTGATCTATAATATCAAAAGCTCCAGCTTCACCCTGCGTATCGTATATTTCTTGCACCTTGGTAGATGCTTGTACGCCTGTGTCTTTTTTACTTTCTTTAGCTACTATGTTTTCAACCTCTGCAGTGTTATCAACCATTGCTTCGTTAAGAGTTTTTACGGCTTTACCACCTTTTTTTCTACCGTCAATTTTCACATCTCCAGTAACTAACTCGCCCTTAGCTCCCTCTTTAGCTGTTCTAACTTGATCTTCAGTAAGTTTACCACCTGACTGTATAGTGTCGTTGAAATCTTTAATAAAGTTAAAAGCATCTAAACCGGTGTCAAATGTTATACCTAGTTTTTGTTGGTTTTTTGGGTCTTTAAACAAGCTAGAAATCTGTTTACCTATAGACTTCCAAAAACCATCTTGCTTCTTGTTGTATACAATGTCTCCATCAGTAAGAGACTCACTTAGTAAAGGAATAACTTCTTCCCATGTGTTTTCTGCAGAGTAATTTTCATCGACTAAGTACTCATTAAATCTAGTCATGAAATTAAACCCACCTGTTATATCAGGGTTGTTAACTATTTCGTTAACTAACGCTTGGCCAAACTTAATCGCAGCGTCTGGATTTGTTTGAAACGTTTGAAGGAAAAAATGATGCAAAAGCTCATGTTGATCCGTAGTGTACTTAAAGTCTTCTGCTTGCGCTTGGTCGTTTATTAATATTATTTTCTTACCATCTAAAACCAAAGCTTGACCATAACCGGTAGATTCTAAAACGCTACCTCCTTGTTCTTTTATTTCTTTTACTCTTTCATCTATTTTAGCTTGGTCACTAAAAGTTTCTAGTGTACTTTCTATTTGATCAGATATATTTTTAGCACCTGCTCTTGACTTAGATTCTGCTATTTTAGTTTTATTAATTTCAATTATTTGCTCATCTACTTTTGCTATTTTTTCATTTATAGGTCCGTGAAAAGATGAATCTACATTTTCTTTTTCTTTTAATAGCTCTGTTTTCTTCATCAATAAATCAACCTCTACCCCTGTTACGTCACCTGGAGCTTTACTCATGGCTTTAGATACATTAAAAGCAAGCTGCTGCGCTTTTATTATTTGCGCTATTGTTTCAGGATTGCTGCTTGATTTTTTCATTGTATCAAGATACAGCATAGTAGAATTTATGTTCTTATGTATCTGATTGTATATTAAAGTTTTTTGATTATTGAATGTTTTAACTGCTCCAATAGACCCCATGCCTCCACTAAGCATTAGTGTTCCTGCCACTAGCTCTATCTGTGAATTTAAAAATTCTGAAGACTTAGGTAAAGCTAAACCGAAAGAAGCGTCAGTAACTATATTCATAGCCGCGTTTATTTCTTCTTCACCAAGTTCTTTTAATATATTAACTGTAAACTCTTTTCCAGCTGCTTTAAAACCTTCTTTAGTTGCTATGTTTTTTAATTTACCTGAGAATATGTCTTTTATTTTTTTACCGCCAACTCCTCTTAAAAACCGAGCGTCTGGCATTATAGTCTGCACTAAACCTTCCGTCAAAGAAACAGCACTGGCGTAAGCGAGACCACTTCCACCAAATAAACCTTTAGCCTCAGCTTCTTTAACGTTGTCCATTAAAGTTGCTCTAAAAGTGGCGTCTGCCATCAATATACTATCCTTTAATTTACTAGAAACAGGTGATAACACTTTAGACTTAGACCCAAGTCCAGTAATTGTTTTACCTATTCCCTTTTGAAAGGATGTAACATTACCTTTTCTAACTTCATTCATTAAGTGTAAAGTAAAAGGAAGCATTTGACCGCCAAGTTTTAGATAATTCCTAGCGCCAGCGTCAGTATTGAAACCACCTTCTTCAGTTGTGATTTTAAATTTTTCGTCTTCAGACTTGGGTACTAAACTATAGTCTGTGAAATTGTACACCGTATCTCTCCAAGCGTCATAAACCGAATATTCTTCTTCGTCTGTAAAAAGATCTCCAAATCCAGCCATTACTGCTGCAGGAAAACCAACAGAAGCTTTTTTAGCTAAACCATATAGTCCACCAATAATCTCCCCACCTACAATGTCCATTGCGCCATTCCAGAAACCATCTCCTGAAAAGCTTTCTCTGTAAGCTTCAACCTCATCAGATAATTTAAAATTATTTCCCAAAGTTTCTCTAGAAAAACTCATGTTTAAATCCCCTTCAATACTGCTTTTAGTCGCGGCTATATTAGACAATTCTTTCTTATAAAAACCAAGCTTTTCGTTTCTTATTTTAGAAGTTTCTGTGTAAGTTGAAACTAAGGAATTATAGTTTTGCACCTGCTCAGGAGTGTTTAATCCAGAATCCTTTAGAGCTGTCATTTGAGAATTTATAGTGTCTAAATCAGAGTCTAATTGAATAATATCCTCATCGTATTTTAGTTTAACATTTTCAAATTGAGAACTTAAAAATTTAGACTTTCTTTTTATTACAGGTATTTTAAATTTATTTATTAAATCTTCTTTTTCTTGTAAAGTAAAAGTTCCTTTAGCTAGTTTTTGTAAAGATCTTTTATCTAAAGAATTTACTATGTTTAACTCTATCTCATCGTTTATTTCTATAGTTTCACTAGGTTCACTAAAGTCTACACCGAAACCTTTTAAAGCAGAGTTTATATAGTTTGTAACATCTCCAAAGCCACCACCTGTACTAGCATTGTTTCCAGTGTCTTTTCTAAGCTCTTCAAGAGCCTTTGACTGAGTATCTGTTAAACCATCTAACTCTTTAATTAACTCTATTTCCTTAGCGTTATTTTCATCAAAATTAGCTAGCTCTTTAGCTATAAATTGATCTCTAGATGCTTGATCTTCAAAGTTATTATTAGCAAATCTAATTGACTTAGATTCTAGGTCAACTCTTTGTTGTTCTATTTCTTTTAGCTTATTTTTTTGAGCAGTGTAATACGTGAGCTCAGGGCTTTGCTCTATATCTTCTTCTATAACGTTACCAACATATTCTGACATTGGCGGTGCGTAGGTTTGAGTTTCCCACAAAACGCCTTCCTCTTGATTCACACCTAAATCTATAGGTTGATTTCTAGCTTCTTGAAGCTCTTCTTTAGTTATATCATCTCTATGACCCAACTCCAATTGAACTGCTGCTAAGTTTATTTGAGCATCTTGAGATCCATTGTTTTCACTTAGATCTAACCAATTATCAGTTTCTTGCTTTTTAGTATAGTACTTTATTTTATTATCGTCACTTACCTCCCATTTATAATCGTAGTTATCAGCAGAGTAAGTTTCATTTTCCTTAACTACACTGTTTAACTTAGCTGTTTGGTCTTTGTATTGTTTTTGTGATTTTCTAGCTTGATCCATTTCTTTATCAGTCATGCCAGGACCAAAAAATCTAGGTTCTTGAGATACTGATTCTCCACTTCCAGAACTTAAACTCTCGGATGCTCCCGGGGTTGTTGCTGCAGTCGCATCCTTTTCCACAACAACTTCTGTCTTTACTTCTTCAACAGGTGCTTCAGTCACCTTAGTGTCTTCTAGACCTATAGTTTTTTTAAACTCTTTAGTTTTAGCTATAATTTCATCCCGAGATAACCCAGTGTCTTGTAAAGAAGTTATGTATTCTATTAATGTCATTTAATTAAATTTATAGGTTATTATCGTCAATAAACTTTTGAGCCTTAGCTTGCTTAGCTTCGGCTAAATCAAATACAGCTGCATCTTCTGGAACTGTAGGAAATTGATTTGTAATAAATTGTTTTAGATAATTATTCATGAAGTATTCTTTATATTTCTTTTCAAATAAAACTTTCTTATCTTGGGCTAAAGGTAAATCTTCAATGTAAGACCAACTAGAGTCTCCAGCATTAGCGTCTTGGACCATTTGAGCGTCCTCTTCAGCACTTGTACCTTTAGATATATAAACATTCCAAGCAGCAATTACGTCTTGCTCAGAGCTCATTAAACCAGCTATCTCAGCGTTTATAAAAGGAGCCGTTTTCTTTTCTATTTTATCTAAATCGTATTTTAAAGTATTTCTACCTTTACCTCCGCCGATGTCAATTATTGCATAGTCAAAAGATCCGTCTGGATTCTTTAAAACAAACTCTTCTTGAATTTTAGCTCCTGCTCCTAGCTCTCCATTTTCCATAACAGCATCTGCAGCAAAAATACCTACAGCTGTTAATAAAGATAACATGTCACTTGGTATTGTAGGTGTAGATCCTACTAATGATGTTTGCGCTAGATTTAAAGCATTTAAAGCTGTGTTGTTTATAATAAATGGCTCTTCAAATAAAGGACCTACAAAAACTAATTGTTGTGCTCCACCTGGTAATAAATCCAAGTAAACATTGTAACCATCTGTTTTAGAAAACCCAGGTCTAGCATTTAATATGCTATTAGCTACGGTGTATTTAAAATCATTGTTAGGATCAAACGTTGGATCTTCTGTCACTGAAAGCTCAGACATAATTGTAGCTAAAAAATCTAATGATATTTGAGGTGCGTCTGTTAGATGTTTTAACTCAGCAAGTTCTAAAGCACAATTCTCTGATTGACATTCATTGTTTTCTATAGCTAGTTTTATTTTAGCATATATCTTACCCGTGTTTCTATAAGCGTTGTCTAGTAATTGAAAATTATAATCACTGGTGTTAGCTGTAAAACCTTTATTATACGCAATAGAATCACTTTGATTAAATTGTTGTATAAAAAGATTTTGAAGTATGTTATTGTTTTCCATGAATTATTATTGTTTAGTAAACGCTCCGCCTCCAGCCATAGAACCTCCTATGCTAGCTAAGCTACCGAACATACCGGTTATTGCTCCTGTTTGATCCGCTTGAGCTTGTGCTCTAACTTGTTCTGCCATTCCTAATTGACCAGCTACTCTATTTAATTGAGCAACCTCTCTGTTTTCAGTTTCACTATATACAAATTGTTTACCAGCAACTTCAGATTGTTGCATTCTACGCTCTTCAGCCATTTTTTGCTGTTGAACATTTGCTTCTCCTTGAGCTCTTTTGTCTTCGTTACTTTTTTCTTGCATCTCAATACTAGCTGCAACACCTTTCTTAGACTGTAAAGCAGCTTGAGCTAAAGCTGTAGCTCCACCAGCACCACCGCCGGTTTCTCTAATTGTATCTAGTGTGTTAGCTAATGATATATCAGCCTCTTCAATTTTCATCTCAGCCGCTCCTGTTGCAACTGATAGGTTAGCAAATGGATTACTTATCATACTGCTAAGACTAGTTACATCTGCATAAGGATTTATTATCTCTTGTCTATTAGCCTCTAGCGTTTCTAGTTTCTTAGTCAAACGCCGCTTTTCTGCTTCAGCTCTTCGCTTTTCTCTTTTAGCAGCGCTAGATCCAAAAATCCCGCCTGCTATAGAAGCAACTCCTCCTATAACGCCTGCCGTTACTATTCCTGACATACTTTTTCTTTATTTACATACTCTTCTATAGTAAAAGAATATAAGTTTTTTTCTATTGTATCTAAGTTTTGATCGTTAGATGGGTTTTTGTGTACGTTTATAAATACACAGTCTTCTATACATGTTATAAGTCTTTTAGCGCCTTTTATAGACTTTTCAAAACAAGGTGCTATATGTTCCACCGTTTCTCCATCTGTTGTTACTTGTATTCTGCCAGTCATTAAAAACCAAAAATGATCCGTATGATGCATAGCGCTTACAACAAATGTTCCAGCTTTCATTTTCATTTCTCTCATATACAATTGATCTGAAAAGTTGTGCTTTATAGGAAAGTCTTCGTTATCTACAAGAATTTTTCCATCACCATGTATGAAATCTTTATCATTGTTAGCTATTAAAACCTCTTGCAATGTTTCTAGCTTTCTAGTAAAGTTGCTTAGCTTGTTCATTAATATCCATTGTTAATACTATAATCTGACATTACAGAGAATATTTGTTTTTCCCCACCAGGATCTGTCACGTTGTCTGTTTGAGCAACTCCTATTACAAAAAAACCTTTTACTCCACTAATAGAATCACCAAATATTACTTCACCAGCTTGAGCGGATGTGTTAGAAACTAAGTTAGCTACGTATCTATTTTCTTTCCTAGTAAAACCAGCGTAATACCTATTTAAGCTAGGATCATTTGTTCCAAGCGTAGTAAAATAGTTCGCTCTATTAACAGCTAGCCCTGTTACTGGATTTATTACATACTCACCGTTAGTATAGCTATATACGCCGTTCGTTGAGTCCGGTGTTGATTGCCAAAGATTTGTAGTAAAATTAAAATCTTTACCAGTATCGTCTGATGTGTACCTGGTTACCTCCCACCCATTGCTACCTTCGTAAGATATGTTTTTAAAGTTCTTTGAAGTAGTACTTTGAGTGTTTAAAACAAAAGTAACATTAGAAACACCAGCTACGTCGTAGAAAGATCCTCTATTAATTCTATTGTCATAGTGCTTCCATATAGCCAGCGGTCTTTCTGCTTGTCCTTGCTGGTTTAAACTGTTTTGTATAGTGTAGAAATTAGCGCCAATACTAAACGCTTTTTGAGGAGGATAAGAAAATCTACTTGTCCACCCTTTAATATCTTCGTCCCAACACAAAGTATTATAAGTGCTATTTGTGGGAACTTGACTAACGCCTGGTTGTTGTAGTGAAATAACGTATTGATCATTATGTATATCCCAAACCCCTAACACAACACCATTTCCAGAATTAGTATCTATTTCATTTAGTTTATCTCTAAAGAAATCTTTCATACCAACTCTTGATATTTCAGTTATTCCATTATTAGAAAGTCTTAATATAGAATTGTTGTTTTTGTCTGAAAAATACTTTTGGTAACCATAAACAGCAAAACTTTCAGGGTTTTTACTTATACCAAACTCTCCTGCATAAGGCTGTATAACGCCTATGGTTAAATTACTAGACGTAATACTAGAAGTTCCTTCTGCTGAATAAATGGCATCTTTATCTATTAAAGCTCTACTTATTTTTCTTTCTTGAAATATTATTAAGTTAGAGTCTTCCGCGTAAAGCTTTTGTATAGAGCCATTAGCGGGATCAGCCGCTTTAGTTATGTCGTCAGCAGTAGAAAAAACATTTGTTCTGTTTATACCTGTTCTAGAATTGAATATACCAGAATATATCAACGCATTGCCTCTAACAGTTGAATTCGGTTCTTCTTCAACCAAGTAAGCTTTTACCCCGTAGTCTGTAGAGGTGTTATTAAAACCTCCTCTTATTCTTGATTCTTCAATAGCCCAAGAATTATCTTCACTAGTAGCGGAAACAACTGGATAACCACCTTTGCTAGCGGGTATACCGTAGGATCCATTCCACACGGGTAACGAGTCTTTGTTTGTCTTCTTAAGAACAAAAGAGTTAAAATATTTCACTTCTACTACCGCTCCAGCCATAATTAATTATTACTTATTACTTTATTTTTTTACGTTAAGTTACTTGAAACCTCAAAGTTCCAAAGTCAATTGGATTGTCTACTGTGTTCGTCCAATCAGTAACTCCGCGATCGCCTGGACAATCATAGCATATACTTTCCAGTAAGGACTCAGCTCCAGCTCTAGTTGTAGCAAATATAGGTCTATTATAAGATCCAACACTACTCGTGCAAGAAATGGATCCTGCACTAGTAATAGCGTTTGAAAAGTTTAAATTAAAAACAGTACCATTGCTTTGCTGTAACAATCCGTTTGCAGCGTCCCACTCTGTTTCTTTATACATGTAAATACCATTACCTCCACCGTTCCAGTTCGCGACTTCTATAGCGACGTATTTTTCATAACTAAAATTAGATGGGTTATTACAGTCAAAAAGCTTAACTTCATTCGTTATTCCAGTAGGTGTAAAGACCATTTCTACAAACAAAGTTCTAGCTACGTCGCTATTACCAGCGTCACTAGCTAACATCTCAACTTGGTAATTGGAAGGTATTACGTTACCTGTTCCAACTCCTGACTCTAAATCACATCTTAAAGATTTATCTCCATTCTGTTGAACTTCTAAGTAGTTTCTAAATGTGAAAAAGTCATTTTGCTGGCTAGAATCTTCCAGTAAATCTTGCGTAGGATTGCTAGACAGTAGGTCAAAAATAGAAACAACACTTAAGTCTAAATCTTGCCATCTTAAGTCGTTATTTAAAGCTCCATTTAATATATAGTAAGTAGCAAAGACTTCATCTAGATTGTTTTTGTACACTGTGTCATTTTGTCCAGGCTGTTGTTGGCTTGCGTCAAACAAAGGTAAAACGTTTTTTGGATATGCTTCAAAAGTAAAAGCTGACTGCTGAGGACCGTCTTCGTTAGAAGGATCGTTCACAATAGCTGTAAGGTTAAAGTTAAAAAACCTACTTAAATCCGGTGCTTGTCTAAAAAAGAACACGTCATCGAAGTATTTCTGAGTTATTACTATGTTATAATAACCTGCAGCTATACTAGGATCATCGTTTTCATCAATCAATGTAAAATAAGGTCCTAAAGGCGTTAATTGTACATTTACTGGTTCTTGAGCTTGACTAAAAACACTAACAAGATTCATCGTTAAAAAGCTAGGATCTATAGCTGTTCCAAAGTTGTCTTGAACAGTAAAATTGTTTGAAAGTATTTTTTCTCCTACAGACAAAGCCTCATCCCAATCTGTTGAGTTTATTGGTGATAAACCTGCTCCACCACCAGTTTCACTTAGTATTAAACTGTTTAAGTCAGAAACTAAACCAGAGGTTGAAGTTTCCCAGTATATATCTAATAAACTTTCAACAGGTTCTGTTTCGTAAACAGCTAGATATTGTATACCAGGTGTTTGTAAACCTTCTGAATCGTCAGTTACACTGCCAGTCCACAATCCTGGTTCGAAGGTTATTATGTCACCAGCTTTAACAGTTACATATACCGCATTGCCTTGAGTATCTTTAATTCTTATAGACGGTGCATTTAGGTTGTCAACGTCTGAAACTAATAAACCTTCGACTAGTTTTGGAGAGCTTATTATTGAGTTTACTAATATAGTTCCATCTACATTTTGAAGCTTTAAATCTGGAGATCCCGAGGTGGTAGTTTGATCTTCTAAAGCTTCAGCGCTAGCTGGAGAATAGTTTGTTGTAGAAATTTGACCTATTTGCTTAGGTGTGTTTATTCTAGCTATTAAAGGGTTTGATTCGTATTGATAAAACTGTGGTATATAGTTAGGTCTAGGTGGAGATGTCGGGTCATATTCAAACATGTCGTTAACTGTTGAAATAGTTGAAACCGTGTTAGAATCTCTCCCTGTATAATACTGACCGTTAGTGTCTCCTAGATTAGTAGGGTAAGCTACGTTTTGCCAATCAACACCTAAGTCGTTATTTTCAACTCTTCCATACACTTGCACAGAACTTCTAAACTGTTTTTGATCTGGACCTACTAAGTTTAAATCTCTAGGCACTTTATTTATATTATCACCTATTAAAACCATGTGAGAAGTTTTTGACAACTCTAGGCCTTGTCTCTGAGGGTAAGCAGCCATTATACCTGGCGCATAAACGTTGTAGTATTCTTGTTCTGTTTGTTTTACAACTATCTTATAAGAGTACCATCCTAGTGGATTATAATCAGCGCTAGTAGAATCTCCATTGTATATACCAGGCCAACCTTGTAAATCACCACTAGGTACAGGAGCTGTTGGAAGTATTGGCTCATTAAATAAGACTTTCAAAGAATTACCTGGCCAATCTTGAGGTGGCGTTGATTCACCTACATAAGGAGAGTAAATAGTGTCTCCTCCAAAAGCTAAACCTGTAGCTGCATTTAACAGTTTTTCAGTGCTATTAGATAGTATTACACTAGAGCTTCTTCCAAACTTATCCTGTAAAACTATACCAACTTGGTAGTTTCTATTCTGTTTAATTGTATGGTTTGGGTATTCTACCTTGGAAACGTAATCTTGATCAGGTCCAACTGCGCTATTATCAACGTTAAAGTCTTCTTTTGGACTAACAGTTACACTGTAGTTTATACTTTTAAGTGGAGTGTGTTTATCTTGGAAATTTCCGTAAACAATCCTATTGCTAATTATCTCTTGCGAAAAAGCTCTAACCGGTGTTTTGTCATAAACCCTAGTTAAATCCCCAGATGGTAGTGTTTTGTAAGGTTTTTTAGATAAATAGTTATACTCAAAAAAAGTATCGCTACCCGCTTTAGTTTCAATTTCTTCTATTGAAATAGTATCAATAAGCTTAACAGCTAAACCGTCTGACTCTTTGAATAATATATCTAATTCCTTTACTTTAAAGTTGTTTCTAAGAGTATCTGCTGAAGATGGTAACGGTATTTTTAATTTTATTTTATTAACTTTATTTTCAACAAAGCTTACTATAGTACTAGCGTAAGCCGAGTCTTGATCGTTAACCTCTTGTAAGCCGTTGTAAGGTGTGTTTTGATCTGTTAAATAATTTGGTGTATATAAAAAATAGCCATCTTGTTTTGGTATAAAAGCTATTTGTGTAAATGGAGCTATTAGAGAATGCTCGTTATCCTCAAATCTAAATCTGTAAGAAAACCTAGGAAATAAACTTTCTAAATAATCAGGATCACCTGCAAATGTTGAATCATAGTATTTATTGGCATTAAAAACAACTTCTTGACCATCTGTAAGTGTTACGTTTGTAGGTCCATCTAGTTCAATTGTCCAAGTAGGTTCTGTTGCAGAAGGAGTGGTCGTAGAATCTGCGTATGTGAATCTATTGATTTTTTTAGTTGTATCTATAATGTTTCCAGTAGGATCGACATAGCTAAAAATTGCCCCCGTATTATAGGGTGTTGTTGATAGTGAATCTACTAAGTTACCTACAACGTTTGTTAACACGATCTCATCAGTACCGCTGTATGTTCCAGAAACAGAACCTGAACCTCCATTAGGATAGAACTTAGAAGTAACATCATGCATTGTAGTCTCTGGCTCGTCAGACAAAATATCATATAATTCTATAGACTTATAAGGATTGTATTTAGCTACAGATATTTGATCTTCGTTGACGTAATGAAGTATTGATGATTCAGCTAGAGCAGTGTTAATAACTCTAGGTTGATTATGGTTGTCTGTCCAGAAGAGCAAGCCTTCTAGAATATTAATCCCGTAAATGTTAAACTGAGTAGAAAAATTTAAAAAAGATCCTTGCACAAGTATATTAGCAAAAGACAATCCTTCTCCTAAAGTGTTATATCTAACTATAAAATTATCAGCGTTAACATTATATGAAGTTAATTCATTATTTGTTAAAAACAAATAAACGAAACCACTAGATTCGTCTTTAATTTCACCTATACAAGATAAATTTGATACGCCTGTTAACTCGTTTAAATCTAAAACCTTGTAATTTCCAAGAACATTTTCTAAAGAACCAACGCTAGATCCTTCAGACTTACTAACTTGAACGTTAAAAGCATCTCTATACTCTCCCTGAGGAAGCAACCTAGCATCTAAGTCTTTATTTAACTTACTTCTTACAAAAGTGTTTCTTGCTTGTGCCATTTAATTTTAGTGTTTAATCCATTTAGACTTACCTCTCATCACTTGAGTGATTTCACTAGTCTTTATATTAGATAATCTTATTTTTGCATTCCTTAATTTAGCAGATTTTTCTTTTTTCAATCTTTGAACTACATATTCTGGTTGATTAGCACGTGTGGATATTATAGCATGTAATATGTGTGCATATAACGCGTCTTCTGCTAATTTTGGTATCTTAGTATCTGTATCGTATGCTAAGCCGTCAGAGATGTATTCTAGCAATATAAGCTCACCAACTAATCCACTAGAAAAAGACATTTTACCTTCTCTTTCGTTTAAGTTGAAATAACCATTTGTTTGAGCGTATTGAGGGTCTAAACCATACTGGCTTCTATTGTTTGAATATATAAAATCTCCATTGCCTCTAAAGTTAAACCCTAAAGTATCTGGGCTTTCTGCTAGGTAATCATTAAGTTCTTGATTATTGTTACTATGCCATCTTTCTTGTATAAGAGAAGTGCCTTCTACATTTTCTCCAAAGTTATCCTGAGTTGGTATACCTTTAGAGTCTTGTATGTTAGTATAGTAAGGACTACTTGTTAAATTGTTTGTTGGGTATATTATATGCTTAACACCACTTCTGTCTGTCCAAGAAGTCCTAACATAATTAACGTAGTCTTGTGGTAGTGGTAAAGTTAAACTTTGAGGTATAGTTAGCTCTGAAGTCTTTACGCTTTTCAAAGTGTCGTAGCTAAACTCCTGTAAACCTCTTTTAGCAAAAAACAAAACATCTGATTTTTTAGCGGTTTGTATTAACTTGCCATCACCTACGTAACCAACCATGAAGTTGTCTATAGCATCGTTTAACGATATATAAGAATAGCTACCGTAGTTGTCTTCAACGATTTGACCGTAGGCTTTAGCGGTTTCGTCATTACCATAAAGTCCTCCGTCTAGTTTTTTTAACTGAACAACTATGTATAAACCAAGCGCTGGTTCAGAACCTGCAGGAAATACTATAGCGTTATCTACAACAGAAAACTCTGTAATATACTCTTCGTAATCACCTGGTAGACCAGTTTGGCTAGTGTATAGTTTAAAGTTATTTAAAGAATAGTTAATATCATTAGGATCGAAGTTACCTAAGATTAAATCCGTATCGAAAGTTGTTGGGAAAGACAGCTTATCACCGTCACCTCTAAAGCCTTGAGCACCTTGATAATATTGTTGGTTTGTTTCAGTTATTAAACTCATTTATTAGCTTTTTTCGTTAATTTCCATTTGTTGAGCTTCTTGAGAAGCTGCTTGAATTATTGTTGGATCATTTATTACTATTCCAAAATACTTTAATATTTCTAATATTAATAAAGTCTGCTCAGCACCGTCTAATTGAAAGTCAATAGATAAATTTGGATTGTAAATATATTGACCTAAACCTCCAGTAGTAAAACTCCAGTTAGGAGGTGTAGGAGTTACTAATGCGTTTACTGTTATAGTGTTTGGAGTTGGAGCTACTTTTAATAATAAGCTACCCACTGTGTTTGTAGTGAAGAATAAAGGATTTTTATTATCTGGAGCTGTAAGTTTTGATCTTGAAATCTTATTAAAATCTGACTTACTAACTAGCTGTGTTATAGAAGCTAAACTAGGATTTACGCTAGTGTAGTTCGATATAACCTCACCTATTTTATATAATACATCAGCTACAGGTGTTGTTTGTGTAAACCCATCCTCAGCAGCGTCGTACGTAAAAGATACTTCTTTTTCAAAAGGATGTAATTTATATGATATATCTTTAAACATATCAAAAAACTCAGTGCCATTTTGAGCGTTTGTTTGGTTTTTTCTAAATTGTTGATTACCGTCTGGAAAGTAAGATTCAAATATCTGAAACTGAACCTGCTCTGCAATACTATTAAACTCAGCAGGTGTCACATAACCTCTTTGTTCTTTGTTTAATATGAACAAGACTGTTTTATATACTTTGTCTACGCTTACTGCCATTTTTTATTTTTATTAATTATAGTAGTTAGGCCACGTTTAAAGTGACCTAGCTACTATAGTATTACTTGTTTTTATAGTTTTTTATCTATAGACTTATAGATTTCAACACCTTCGTCGGTTTTTAAGAAAGCCGCAAAAGCTGAATAAGGATTTTCATCAAATGGTACATTCATTAATTTTCTACCGTTTGATCCCCATGTGAATGTTCTTTGATCTTGAGATAATTTAATTATGCCTGCTTCAGAAGCTCTGATAGCAAAGTTACGTAGCATAACATTTTCATCGTTAGCTAGGTTTATAAACAATACAGGGTTTTGTCTAGCAAATAAAAGTAAATCTCTTCTAAGCTCTTTAGAACTCATTGAGTTAACTTTAGACCCTAGTTCAACTCTTAATATTGCTTCTGCTTGATCTACATCCATTGATCTAGCCGCGTTTAAAGCGTCAATTTGAAGATCTAAAATATCTAATTGATCTTCTGCTTCTTCAACAGCACTAAACTCTTCATACATTTTACCTTTTAATGGGTGGTAAAGTGAAAGTAGTTTTTGTAAGTTTTGTTGTTCTTTTGGAACTTTTAAATCCCCATCTTTAAAAGTTATATGACCCATAGTGCATTCCCCTTTTTGTTCATCAACAAGTGGAGAACTTTGGTTAGTTGCATATCTAATTTCCCTTTGCGTACCTAACTTAGGGTCAAAGTATAATAAAGCATGCTTACGTGTATGCTTACTAGGTATTGTTAATGTTAAAGGAGATTTATTACCTTTAAGATAGTATATTCTATCTTTGATTTCCCACGTTGGTTTTGTGGGTTTTTGTGGTGCAGTTTTAACTGCTACCTCTTGAGGTGCAACCTCGATTGTTTCTGCTGTAGCTTTTTTAGCCATAATATAATATAATTAAATAGTTTAAAAATGTGACAATAGCCATAGTATATAACTAGTAAGGGGCTAATGTCATATAAAAAACCCCCGCCCGAAGGCAGGGATTATTATTGATAAATTACTATGCTCCTTTGAAAAGAACGAAGTTGTTAGCAGCTTGAGTTACTAAACATCTTTCAGATAGGAAGTTTACTTCCATAGCATCTAAAGTAGATGTGTAAGCTCCTCCAGCAGAACCAGTTAACCAAGACTTCATACGACGATCATCAGCTTGTGAAGCTCTGTATCGTACGTGTAAGAATGGTCGACGGATGTTAGTTCCTAAAATCTGATCGTAAACTGTAGAAGTTCCAGCAGGAATTAATACACCCTCAACAGAGTTATTACCACCAGCTCCACCACGAGTAGACGCATCGTTTAAGTATTTCCAGTCAGTCTTGTAAAAATCGTAAGAACCTCTTCTGAATCCAGAGAATCCAAGATTCAAAGCCATTTCTTCAGAGTTTTCAAATAATCCAAAAGCAGTTCCACCGGCAGAACCTAAAGAAAGCTTAGCTAACATATCGTCAAAATCAAGAGATGTTTGTCTCTGTAAGAATAACATGTTTTCTTCAATTGCTCCTTGAGTATCTAAATTTTTCAAGATAGCATCAAAATCAGCTAATCCATCAGCCGCTGTAAAGCCAACGTTTACGTTACCACGCGCGCTAACAGCGGCGAATAAACCTTCAGTTCCTTTTCCAGTGGTGATAGCAGAAGCAGCTCCAACTTTTTCACCCTCAATCATAGATATCTCTAAGTAATCTTCAAAACGTAAACGAGTTTCAGATTCAGCTTTTAAATACCATAAGTATCCAGATGTTCCATCTTCAGTTGCAACTTCAACCCATCCAATTTGTGCCATATCAGAACCAGATACTACGTATTGGCTCTTAAGGATGATTGGTGAATTAGAGTACTGTGTAAACTGAGGATCAACACTTAAATACTGAGTTCCTGTGTTAGCTCCAGTTGCACCAGCTGAAATAGATCCACCTTTTTGGTACTCAGAACCGTATACAAAAACTTTCAATCCTGTAGCTGTAAAGCCGGTAAGATCCGCAACAGTATAAGGTTGTATAGTAATTATACCTGTAGTTGTGTCAGAGTCAGTCACTAAACATTTAGCCTCTAAACCAGTCGTTGGGTCTAATACCACAACAGTAGCTCTTGGAGATATAACGTTTTGAATAGTTGTTCCGTTAGTTTCTAAATCAATAGTTAAAGTAGAAGGAAGAGTACATCCATCGTAAGAGATGTGTAATCTGTTTTGCTCAGACCAAATTACTTGGTCAGAAGTCATTGGCATTTCAGCACCAACCATGCGTAAGAATCCAGATAAAGTACGGTTTCCGTAACGCTCTACTTCTTGTTCGTAGATCTCAGGTAAGTATTGTTGTGCAAATGTGTTAGTGTCGCCAGCAGCGTCACTGTTAAATTGTAGGTAGTTAGAGTTTAGCAATTCCTGCTTTTGACTCGGGATAATACTACCAAATGTTGGAGTTAAAGTACTCGCCATAATTTGTGTTTTTTAGTTAAAATCTTTTTGTTTTAATTTTCAGTTTTGTAGAATCAGCACCTGAGATAGCTTTAACCTTAAATCCATTCAAGAACACGTCACCTTGTGATGACCTAGCTTTGGTATCACTTAAGTTTTTAGACTTGTTCATAACGTCTTTAACGGCGTCTGCTTTTCCTTGCTCGTAAAAGTGAGAGGCGATTTTATCTACGTTGTCAGCAGCGTACATAGCTTTGTGATAACCTATCGTGTCACTAACATTACCATCAGAGTCTAGGAACTTCCCGACAAGGTTATTAATGTTTGATTGGTTTTCTGCAACTTTATCACGGTTTTGAATATTGTACTTATAACTTTTATCACCGACTTTAATATCGAAACCTTCGAAATTATCGTTAAAAAGCTGTTTAGTACTTTCTTGGAACCGCTTATGTTGTTGCTCAGCTACTTCCTGTTGCTTGTTATATCGGTTGAAAAAGTCTGTAGCTTTCTGAGTATCAGGGTTTACGTTTGATCTCAACTTGATTTCATCGTAATACTTAACCTTTGTTTCCTCTAAAAAGCCTTTAGCTTTTGCAACTTCTTCTTTGAACGCAAGTTTCTTTTTGCGTATATCTCTATCCTCATCCAAATCTTCATCATAGTCAAAATCTTCCAAAAGAAGTTCAACATCTGAATTATCTAGATAAGGTTTGTTTTTCTTATAATACTCTTTCAATAACGTTTTATCATCAACGCTAGAGTAATCAGCGTTAAGTCTAGTATAATCTTCAATTGTTCCGCCAGTGTCCTCCATGAAGCTAACGAGCTTTTCAATGTTCTCAGGTAATTGCTTACCTAAAACTTTTTCATCTCTTAATGCTTCTTTAACTTCAGCTTCTACTTTGGCTACTTCAACTTCTTTAATCGGCGTAAACTCTTCAACGTCTTCAACTACTTCTATGATTGGTTTTTCCACAGGAGAATCTTTTATTTCTCCGATCTGTATAACCTCTTCTTGCTCTTTAGGTATTACTACCTTTTTAACCTCTGGTTCTAGTTCTACTAAAGGTTCTTTAATGTTAACTCTAACAGGTTCGTCACTTGTTTTAGTTAATTTTTTTGGAGTTTTCTTTTTAAGTTTAAACTCACCCTCCTGCTTAACAGGTTCTTCTTGTTTTACTTCTGACATAATATAATATAATTAAATAATTGTTTACTTTCTACATGAAAGCTTGCATACCCATATCGGGTTCGTTTTCAAAGTCTTTAGGTAAGCTATCATTTTGACGCTGGCTTATCATTTCACTTTGTTGTGTAGCTTCCATTTTGCTACGTTTATCTTTTCTATCTTCTATAGCCGCTTCTTTTTGCTGCATCGCTTGAACCTCTAGTTGCTTTAATTGCATATCGTATTCAAACTTTTGCTGCATTTTTATTTTTTCTAAATCAGCTGCTATTTGCATTTTGTTTATTTCCATTTGAGCTTTAGCTTGTTCGTATTGAACTTTAGAACCTGATATAGCTTCTTGCTTTTGAACTTCAGCCATAGCTGTTTTTTCTGCAGTTTCTGCTTGAGCAGCAGCTTGAGCTTGTATGTTAGCCTGTTGATTAGCTTGGTCTTGAATAGCTTTTTGCTTGCGTTTTACCTTAAGCATTTGATTAGCTAGCTTAAGATTTTTAATTTGTCTTAAGTCAATAGCGTCTTCTAAGTCAATACCACCTCCACCTAACGCGACTTGAATGTTTTCTTCTAATTTAGCTTGCTCTTCGTCATCTGGCTCTAGTTCTAAAAATACACCAAAATCATATAAGTTTAAATCAATAACCTGCTGAAGCGTTTCAACGTTATAAGTTGATATAGAGTTTTTAAGTGATTCAGCTGTTAATGGAAAATACAAAGCATCCGCTATTTTAAGAGATACGTTCTCTGCTAGCTTTAACGTAAGGTATAAACTAGCTTGTTTGATATGTCTGGTTGCTACATTGGACGCGTTAGCCGCCATCTTTTGAAGACCTACTAATGAGTTCTTATCTTGCGTGCTTCCATCTCTGGCTTCGTTTAATCCCGTTACATCGCGTATCATTTGTAAGTAATACTGATATGTTTGTATTAGCGCCTGTATTTTACCAAGTCCGCTAGAGCTATTAAGTTCTTGAATAGGCACTTTACCAGGATTCATATCGCCGTCTTGCGTCATTGATCTACCTACTATAGAACCAGTTTGGAAATACATGTTTAAAGCCTCTGCAGGATTATAATTAGTTCCATTACCAAGATCAACCTCAGCTAATCCGTCCATGTCTAAATAAACACCGTCTGGAACCATCCTAGACATTACCTGTTGCAGTTTAAGATGCGTTAGTTGAATCATGTCTGCAAATCCAATACATTTACTTACAACAGACTCTATGCGTCCCTTATACATTCTAGGAGCACATATCGTGTAATTCATTTTAACCTTAGTTGTGTCTGCCATTGGCCTAGACATGTTCTCTGCTAAGCCCCAATCTAGTATAGTGTTAGTTCCTAAAACTTTTGCGCCAGTGTATAAAACCTCTATAGACCTAGATACTCTTTCAAAGTTATCATTTTCAGGCGGATCAAACGTATCTGGTTTTTCCAAAGCTTTTAATAATCCTGAATCTGTTTGCTTTATTTTAAAAACTTGATTGTGGTAAGTCTTATATTCAAAGTACATAACCTGCACAGTGTTTTCGTCGTAATTACCCCAACCAGTTATATACTGTCTGTTTCCAGGTGTTTTTTGTATTCTTTCTAACTCCTCTTGTGATATACCAGGAAACTCTTTTTTAAGCTCTGGTATTGTTATAGACTTTACTTCACCCACATAATATATATCTTCAAAGTTTGGATCTTCTGTGTATGAGTAAACCATATAAGCTGGATCTACGTAGTCAACAGTAATTCCTTCAGCTGTATTAAAGTTGGTTTTACCAGCCGCAATACCAATAGTTGTAAGATCCATGTTTAATCTACGTCTTACAAGATCATATTTATTTTGAGCAAATACAGTTGATATAGCTTCTTCTTCTGCTATTTCAATTGACTGCTTGTAACTAAGCTGCATGTGTAGCTCTAACTCTTCTTTAGATTCTGGAACCACAACACTGCTCGGTGACTGATATAAGTCGATACCTAACGTTTGTTTTAAGCCGTCTAAATACTCTTTAGCAACCATATCTTCTTGAAGCTTGCTAGCGTATTCAGTTCTTTTCTTTACTGAGCTAGGATCTTGAGAGTAGGCTTTTATATCATAAGACTTTTGCGATATACCGTTAACTACGATGTCTACAAACTTAGATAAAATAGGTACTGGCTTCCAGTCTAAATTAAGATAAGACAAATCACCATTAATGGATAATTCATCTTTATATTTCTGCACAGGCTGTTCACCTCTAGCGTACAATCTTAACGAATGAAAATTATTCCAATTAGTTAGATATCTATTACCTCCAGTTCGCCCTTGGTCAAACCACTCATACTCTATTGCTTGAGCAACTTGAGTTCCGTATTCCCAGCTAGCTTTTTCAGCGTCGCTTACTACTTGGCTTGGAAAAGCGCTATTGGTGTTAGTGTATATACCCATTTAACTTATTATTTTTGATGTGACACCTTTGTTGTCATATTTTTTAATTCCTAAATTTACAGCTTCTCTTTTAACTGGAGCTGATGGAGCGTATCTATGTTTATTACAAGCCATCAAGGCTAGTCCAGAACTAATAGAAGCATCGTGCTTTGTCCTGTTGTTTATATTAAATTTAGCCCAGTCTTCCAGTGTTCTTTGAAAGTACATATCTCCATAGCCAGTTTCTTTTAATCCTACAAAATCTTCTATATAAGACTCTATAGCAGCAGCGTGAGCTTGCTTGATATCTTCACTTGAATTTGGTATTCCACCAAGCTCTCTTTCAGTTATCGATAATTTATTGTACTTCCTGTCTGGTCTATTTATAGAGAAATTTCTATAACCTCTTCTTTTTAAATGATACAACAATCTAGGCTTGTTATTTTCCGCTAATATTGGCATACTGTAAAAAACTAATGCCATTAACACATCTTCAAAAAATATCTCAGCAGTTTGTGGTCTAGCTATATATTCTAAAAAGAAATGGTTTGGAGGTACGTCCTCCATACTAAATTTAGTTAAGCCATGTAAAGATCCATTTGATCCTCTTTTATCAACCGTACCTGATATATCATAACTATCACAACCAAAAGCTCCACAGTGTTCATTACCTGGATATTTCAGTCCACCCTTTATTATCACACGATTTTGGAGATTTAAAGGTGGAACCCAGGAAACTCTAAATCTACCGCTTTTGTTTGGTACAAATATAACTTTTGTATCTTTAACTCCGTTTTCCCACTGAAAACTTCCTTGAGTAACATTTATTGAGTTTTTAAGATCTTCATTAAAATCTATCTGCTCATATATCTTTGAAAGGTTAAATAGAGATTCTTTAGACTCATCTCTAAACGCGTGTTTAGTTGTGCGTGGAAACTGTCTGTAGAATTCATTTAAACCATCTTGATCATTTTTAAGACCTTCAACTTCATTGTCCCAATACTCTATAACACCTTGAGTAATTGGATCTCCAAAAGGACCTACTACTTCTTTTTCTGGTGTGTTGAATACAGGAAAGCCATAAGAATCAATGTAGCCTTCGTAGTTCCATTCCATAGGTATGAACAAAGAATAGAGTCCTGAGCGAGTCTGTCCATTGGCGTTTCTTTGTGTAACGTCTGAATCATTGTAAAGTTTTTTAAAGTTATCTCCTCCTTTATCTAAAGCGTTTGACGTTGATCCCATCATACACTTGCCTATAATTCTTGAACCTAGTCTTAAACAAGTTCTTGTAACCCTCCAGTTATTTAATATATTAGTTGGTCTCTCCCACTTTCCACTTTCATCGTGTACTAGTAGTTTTAATTTCTCACCGTCATACGAGTTGTCCCCCGTGTTTTTCCAGTCGATCGTCGTGTCGAGCCCTGTGATCTCTTGTAGCTTCTCGTTTGAATCGAGCTTGCGTCTCGTAAACTTTGACGCGGGAACTCTATAAGCGAGCTCTGTCTTCGGTCGATCCATTCCGTCCTGTATTGGCTTGAAAAAGAAGGGGTAATTGACTGATATTGGTACAACTTTGTCTGTAAACATCTTCTTTGCATCTGGTCCAGATTTGGACAATATACCAAATCTAGCATCTGAAGATATCGTTGCTTGGTTAACGGTTTCTCCTGAAGCCATAAACGAAAAACCCGATCGTCTGTTTTTAAGGTAGCACATTCCGTAGCTACGTTTATCTGCTTTACAAGCTTCCCAGAATATGTAGAATAATCTGTTTGATTCCCTAAAGTCCGGCTGCCCAACGTCAATCTTGCTCCACTGCAAGTACATATAGTTAGTGCCAGTAATGTAAGTAGCCAACCCTTTATTATAAAACCAAAAACCCTGTCCTCTTCTATTAAATTCTTCATCAATGTAATCATACCATTTTTCTTTAAATTCCAAAGGATATTCTTCCCAGTCAAATACTGATTTTATTTTACTAAGCTCCTTTGGGTACTCAGTGTAACTCCATCTGTCGTCTTCAAATGTGTGTATATTTTCAGCTTTTGGTAAAGCTATTTTTAAATCCTGTATTTCATAAATTTCACCTATTTCACCGGTTTTACTTATAACCACCAAATCGTGTTCTTCGTTATAACCGTACTCCCACTTCTTATACCTATTCATTCTTTTAAGAACTTTAGGCTTTATGTAGTCTTCTAATACTTTGTATAAAGTTTGCTCGTACATTACTTAGATCTCCCTTCTGCAAAGCCTTTAAAAGATTTTTCTTCTTTAACTTCCACTGGTTTTTCGTTTAACATATTTTCTTCAGCTTCTATTCTATTTAGTATTTCAAAAGCATCAAATATAGCTAACTTTTTTGTAGCTGCAGCGTTTTTTAATCTGTCAGCCGATATATCGTCATCCGAATCAACAATAGCTTCTTTAGCTACTTTGATCAACTCCTCTACTGCTTTTTGCCCAGCTTGGATTATGTTCAACTTCGTTTCCTTGGTATTCATATTTAATTACGATATCATTAGATTTCATACAGTATAATCTTTTTCCGTCAATCAAAAACTCCCATTCTCCGTTAGGCGTATAGCCAACTAAGTCTCCTGAGTTAATTCCTAGCGCATTTAAAGAGCTATTGTCATATTTTAATATACCAACAAGGCTTCTTTCTTTATCTAGCGTTAAAGACTCTGTATTTTTTATAGGTGAAACAAAACATCTGTCTCCGAAAGACCTCCATTTGTCACCTTTATTATATAAGTAAATTTGATCTATAGCGCAAAAATGCCACTCATCTTTAAACCAAGATCTACTTTTCTTTTTTCTCCCCTTCATGTCATAGAATACTCTAAACACGTTTTGGTGTATAACAATTATATCACCAACTTCAATATCAGTATTAAAAGCCTGAGGTGTTTCTACTACTTTAGCTAGTCTATTGACAAATTTAAAATCTTCAATTTTTGTATTTACAACTAACTCCTTACCTGCTATTGTTATTTTATTACTGTATTTTTCGCCTAACGGCTCTACTATAAAGTCATATAAAGCTTTCAATATTCTAAGTCATATTCAACGGATATTGCCATGTGAGAATTAAACTTCTTCCATGGCATTACCTCGTTGTTTTTCTTAATGTGAATATTGTAAGAGTTATCAGACTCGTCAAAAAGTATATGTGAAATCTCGTGACCTCCATAAACTTGTTGACCTACAGAATAATGCATAGCATCGTTTTTGTAGTCAGAGCCAATACTTATTTTTCTTACAATTGAAGACATATTACGCTTTTTCTAGTTTAGCGTCTTCTTCAATAATTTCATATTCACCTGTTTTTAGGTTTATATTAACTGGACCGTACTCTTTTTCTAACTCAAGCTTGTAGTCTTCTAGCTCTTTGTTAGCATCTGCCACTTGATGTAAAAGTCCATGCTTTTGTGATTCTAAAATACCAATTTGATTAACTAAACCCATTAGTTTATCTTGGCTTTCGTTGATTTGTTTTAATTGCTCTTCTGTGATTTTTTTACTCATTTGATTTAATTTAATTGTTTATAATTTATTATTACTTGTTTTTCTATTTATTACTTATTGACTTTGCTTTTTCCCAAGTTCTACCTACAAAATAAGCTCCGTAAACGGTTACTAACAATGTTTGAAATATTGGTATATATTCTTTAGCTAGCCCAAACTCACCTATGTTACCATCAAAGAAAGCTAAAGACGTAAAGATTACAGTTAGATATATTAATATCATTGGTCTAATGTTTTTACTTAAAAAACTATCAGACTTCATATCTGCTTCCCAACGCTTGCTAACTTCTAATTGAGCTTTAGTATCTGCGTCTTCTAATATCTGCTGTATTTGTTTCTTTACTTCTAACCTTTCTTCCTCGGTTGTAGTAAGCTTGTCGATGACGTTACCAATCTCTTTGATAACGCCACCTGATAGCCATTGAATTATTTTTTTCACTATCTTTTATCCGCTTTTTTTTGAGCCTCTGTTCTAGGGTGAAATTTACCACTAGCATCTCTGCCTCCACCAAGTACAATTTCATTAGTAGCTCTTTCTCTAACAATACTACCGTCATATACTAGCCTTGAAGTTGGATTTTTATCTACTACGCCTCTATTAGGTTGAACACTCTTTTTTTTATCTCCTACGTGTAGTGGTGATCCTGCTGCGATAGAGTGTTTGTTTGTAAATGGTTTCATTTTTTTATTTTTTAATTGGTGTTTCTGTTACGTATTTCGCGCCAGGAAATTTATAGTCATATCCTGGGTACATTATTTTTGTATATCCTCGGTCATCAGTACCTAGTACTTTAAAATCGACTCCTTTCATTGTTATATCGCCTCCTAATATAGTATTTTGAGGCTCGTTAACATCAGGGCTGTTTTTTAAATAACCTGTCTTAGATGTCTTCATTATGATCTTCTATAAGCTTCAGCCTCCCAAGGCAGGTTTTTAGCACCTTCCTTCATATCGGCTCGTGAATATTTTTTACCTTTCCAGTATACGTAATCATCGTCGTAATCTAAATCACCTCTATCCATTTGTTCTAAATGAATTTTCTCGTGAGCAACTACATCTTCTACTTGATCTGGATGTAAATCTTTATTTATGGTTATAGAACCATTGTTGTTAGCTTTTCCCATAACACCGTCTTCCATATCTACTCGATATATTGGAGTGTTGTCCATGTGGAAAGGTGGGTTATCTAGTTTAAAAGCCATATTTATTTTTTATAAGGAAAAATTTTGTTTAGTATTTCTTTTCTTTTATTGCAACCACAAGGTTTTCCTATTTTTTCAGAAGCTAAGCTAATTATTTTTTTCACGCCAGTTGCTGTGGTGATTTTTTCAACTGTATCACCTAGCCCTTTAGATTCCATAGTAATCTCCTGTTATTATGTCCGATATTAATTTTTCTGGGTCTTGGTTTTTAGTTTCATATTTTCTAGTCCTTGTTCCTACTTGAGAAACACCTGTTCTCTCCGTTTGGGTTTCGTCCCATTTTTTAGTACCATAATCGTCTCTGTATTTTTGAGCTGCTTTTTTAAAATTTCCTAAACTTCCATATTTTAATTTTTCTTCACTAGACATACCTTTCCAAGCTTGCGAATCTGAGAGTCTTACGTTAATTTTGGTTCTATTTTTAATAGTATCTGAACCACCACCACCGCTACTTCCGGACATAGGTGGAGTTTCTGGTTTGTAATCAAGACCGAAATCCGTATCAACTCCTTTGAAGTCATATACAACTTTATCTTTACCTTGATTTCCGTAATTGTAGATATTAGTAACAGAGTTATCGTAATCACTAGAATTAGTTTCTTTACTAGTATCTGGTTCTTTAGGTTTAAGACCGTCTATAGCTTTTGCAGTTCCACCGGCTATCTTGTTTTGCATGTCTTGAAAAGCAGGTGCAGTGGAAACATAACGTATACCGTCAACGCCGCTTTCGTAGTTACCTTTTAAAGGTGATGGACCCATGTTTAGAGGAGTTTGTTTGTATGCCATTGTTATTGTTTTAGGTATTAATTAATCGTAACCGTCGTCCCCTGGAAACTTTTGTGGATCTACAGATTCAGAGTAGTTTTCTTTAAGTCTTTCGGCAACAACAGCTCCTTTAGGGTCGTAAGACTCTATGTCATCTCCTGCGAACTGAGCTTCTGGTAAATCGCTTTCAGTGTCTACAGAGTTTAATTTTGGATTTTTTTGTTTATTTTTCATTAAAAAAAAGGGATTTTTTACTGAAAATTTTTTTTGAAATGGTGAACTCATTATTTGTATGTTTTTGCGCGTTGTGTAATTGGTCCTGCTTTATAATCGCAAGGATATTTAGATACTTCTAATCCATCTTTGCCTGAGCTAGATCCTTTTCCCATTGGGAAACCTTCTTTGCTTAATGGCCCGTCCCAAATAGCGTTTTCACCTACTTGACCTGATAGATCTACTTTTAAGTTTTTAATATTTTTCATGTTGTTTTGTTTTATAAATTTCTTTTAGACATCATTCGCTGTATACCTCTATCTGAAGGCTTATTGCCATCTACAACTGATCTAACAACCTCTTGTTGGTTTTGAGGTATAAAATCACTAGTAGCTCCACTTTCTAAAGTTTGTGCGCCTTGAACTTGTCCACCACTTTCTAGAGCCGTTAGTCTTTCTTCAGTAGTAGATTGAAAATCGTCTTGAACACCTACACCAGTTGTCATACCGGCTGAAGCACCTTGCATTAGTCCACCGGTAGTACCTGTTGCTTGATTAACACCGCCCATTAAATTCCCAGCTCTAACACCCTGCATTAACCCGCCGGTGGTACCTGTTGGTGTTTGGGGTTGATTTGGATCCACAGCAGATCTCATAGCGCCAAATAAACCTGAGTTTATGTCACCAGGGCTTGCGCCAGCTGAGGTATCTACTGAATTACTTCTTTTTATAACTTCTGCTAGTGAACCATATTGATTTAAAGGTGAGTAGTGCAATGGTCCGCATTTACAAACTGGTGAGCTACATTTTGAGCATTTTGCCATAATTATCTGTTTTTATCTTTATTGACGTTTTTAATAGAAGTTATAAGAACTTTATCAGTATACGTCTTACCCTTCATAATACTGTTTCTGTGATTGCTAGTTGGCAAGTCATCTTGACCTAGTATAATTCTATACATATGCTTTATTAAATGCTTGCATTTAAACGAAGTTTTGTATATGTGATATTTTTGAGTTGTTCTGTTTCTTTTTCTCCAAACAACTATCCAACCTTCTTTTAACAAACGATTCCAGCGGCGGTTATCCCAACTATAGGAATAACTACCGGCTTCAAAATCTTTTTTTGTAAACATATCCATGCAGTCTAAGTATATCAATAACTCTAGATCAGCATCATTAAGGTCGTTGTTCCTGCAAGCCCATTTACGTATTATACGATAATGTTTAAACAGATTCATATTCTTTATGTCATCTGCGTCTAGCCTTTTCATAAAACAACAACTACATCTTGCGCTTTAATAACGTGATATGTTTTTTTGTCTATTTCTATCTTATGCCCAGCGTGTCTGTCAAAGAAGATTTTATCACCTTCTTTCAATCCTTCAACTTGTTCACCAGCTGATAATACATTGGCTTCAGTGTAACGAATATCTTCACGTTGGTTTTCTGCAAGAAGTAAACCACCTTTTGTTTCGGTGGTTCCTTCTTTTATTTTTTCTATTATTAAGTTTCTACCTATCGCTTTCATCAATTCTTAAATTATTGATTACACAATCAGTTGATAATATAGTTGTCGCTACTGAAGCTGCGTTTTGAAGAGCGCTCTTGGTAACTAGTAGAGGATCAATAATGCCTGAGTTAATCATATTTACCATTTTTCCTGTAACCACGTTTAAACCTCTTCCTTTAGCTTTTGGTAATTCTACATCTGTTATGCCGGCATTTTCTAGTATTGTATTAAATGGTGCTTTAATTGCTTCTAAAAGCAGCTTTTCACCATCTGACTTTGGTACTATACTTTTTGCAGCGTTTAACAGAGCTATACCACCTCCAGGAACGATACCTTCTTTAATAGCAGCTTTTGTAGCGCAGATAGCATCTTCGACTCTATCTGTTTTTTCTTTTAATTCAATATCAGAATTAGCACCTACTTTTACAATTGCTATTTTAGCAGCAAGCATCGCTAATCTTTTTTCAAGTTTAATTACTTTGTGAGGCGGGTTGTCTTTTAATAACTCTCCCTTAATCTCATCTATAATATTTAAAACTTCTTGTGAAGACTCTCCAAATTGAAGAATAGTCTCTTCGTGTGTTGTAACACTTTTTAAACAACTACCTAAATGTTCCACTTGAATTAAATCCATATCGTCACCTAGGTCTTCATTTATAATAGTAGCTCCAGTTAATAAAGCTAAATCATCTAAAACTTCTTTTTTGCTAATACCATAAGTTGGTGCGTTAATTACATTAACCTTGATGTTACCCTTGTTTTTATTCATAGCTAAAGCAGATAAAACACCTTGTTCTAAATCGCCTATAATAAGCAAAGGTTTGTTGTTTTTTATTACATGCTCTAGCACTGATTGAATTTGTCTAATTGTATCAATAGGTGATTCAACTAGTAATACTAATGCGTTTTCAAGTTCAGCTGACTTATTTTGCTTGTTTGTTATAAAGTGAGAGTTTGTAAGACCTTTGTCGTACTGAACACCATCTATAACTTCGACTTCTGTTTTACCTTCTGCTGAGGTTTCCATCATTACAATCCCTGTATTATCTACAGCTCTAAAAGCGTCGGCTATAATTTTACCTAGCTTTGGATCGTTATTTGTAGATATAGTAGCGATTTGATCGATCATGCCACCTTCTACAGGTACTGATGCAGATTCTAAGTAAGTAATTACTTTTTCTACAGCTTTGTTAATACCTTCTTTTAATTCTCTTGAGTTTGTTTTATCTGAAACCTTATAAGCTTCAGTTAATATAGCGTGAGCTAAGACTGTAGCTGTGGTTGTACCATCGCCTGCTTCTCTCACTGTTTTTCTTGCTGCTTCTTTTAAAAGTGTAGCGCCCATGTTTTCCACAGGATCTCGCAAGATTATTGAATCCGCCACTGTAACACCGTCTTTTGTAATAATTGGCTTTCCAGTATGATCTTCTAACATCACACATTTGCCGCTAGCTCCTAAAGTGGAGCTAACAGCTTTTGTGAGCTTTTCTATTCCTTTAAATACGTTAACTCTGGCTTCTTCACCAAAGTTAAGGTTTTTGACAATTGCGTCCATATTTGATTTAATTTAATTTAATTGAGTGTGGTTTATTTAAAGGTCTTTACTACTTTAGGTCCGTCGATAAATTCAACTTTCTTTAAGTAATGCGCTACTGTTTGGTCGATAGCTGTTTCAGCTCCTTCTAAAGTTTCACGCCTGGTTACATCATGCCAGTTTTCTGGATCTTCGATGTCTTGGTACTCTGTTTGGTAAAATCCATTGATAAGCTGGACAATTCTCCAGTTTTCTTTGTTAGCTATGTGTTTCCATAGTTTAACTTGGCTTTTGCCTGGTTGTGGGTGACTACTCCACGATTCAGTCTGGTAAAATAGTGTCATTTGGTTTTGGTTTTAATTTGACTTTGGTTTTATGCTTTGTAGCATATGGCTATTATTACTCGTTTTGCTCGATATTTACTCCCCTATTGTCATTGTTACAGACGTAGGGTTTATTAAGTCTTGTATTTGATTAGCAATACTAGTCTCTATACTTGCCACAGTTTCTTCTCCCATAGCTTCTTTTGTCCACCCAACTACTATTTCGTTAGTTAAGTCTTCAAATGGTATAAAAGCGCCACCATCGCTTAAAGGTACAATTTGAGTGCCTATCGCACTAGATGAGTAATCGCCATCAACCCCTGTTACTATCCAGTGTACATTATACACTACGTCTGTCTGCCCTTCTTCTTGAGGGTGTACATCTACTGTTTTGCAATTCCATTTGTATGTAACCATAATTTTTGTTTTAATTTATTAAGTCATTATTTCTAAATATATTGAATAAGATCCCATAGTAGCGCCATAATTACCTCTCCACCAATTTATTTGGGCATTCCCATTAGAAATAGATACTTGAGGGCTCCTAAGCCAGAAACGTTTATAAGGATAACCTGGTGAGGAAGTTTCAGCATAATAAAAAGTGCTATCTCCTCCTGGATATGGTGGTGGTGATAAACCAGTTCCTCCTGACGGAGGCGCAGTATTAGCTCTTTTATTCCATCTCATCGAAGACGATCCAGTTAAGATGTCATAAAAAGTTGCAGTATCGTAATCAGCTGTATCAACTCTAGTTGTCTGCCATGCTGTGCCAGAATAAGTATCTAAATCAAAAGTTGTTCCACCTAAAGTTACATTTCCACCAATCTGTAAATCGCCAGTGTATGAACTTCCGCTTGTATATTTCCAAACAACTCTAACATCATGACCATAATACAAAGGTAAAAGAGTGGTGTTTGGGTTGCTCCACGAGGTAGAATTACCTGGAGTAATGGTGTTAATAAGTATAAATTTACCAACCCAAAGGCCACCATAATTTCTAAAATTAGACAACCTATCTTCATCGCCTTTGTAATTAGGATCAAATTGTGAAGAAGTTGCATTATTAAAACAATCTGTCAAACTATCACCGCTACCTAAACCAAGCTCGTTTGTAACATCTTGTAGTGAAAACGTGTTAGTATCTGGAACAGCCATTATAGTCCAGCTTTTTCTAACCTTGCTTCTAACTCAGCAATTTTAGTTATTAATAAATCTATATATGCTACAGACTTTAATCCATCGTCTGCTGTTCTTACGAACTCAGGGTGTTTAATTTCTAGCTCTTGAGCTACAACACCTGCTCTTTTAATTCCAGGCTCAGATTTTAATTCAAAGTTTTTCCAGTCGACATCTATATGTTTAGTGTCTATTTCTTTTATGTTATCTTTTAGTGTTTCATCAGAAGATAGTATGAAGTTTGTAGCTGTAGCTGTTGAGGCTAAAGTTAATTGGCCAACACCACTAATACTAGCTACGTTACCTGCAGTACTATTTGTAGTTCCAGCTTTCCATATCCAACCTCTAGTAGCAGTTCCACTCATTGTCATATATGTAGCCCAGTCTCCGCTTACACCTCCATAAGTACCTAGATCTACCGTTTGCGCAAACAACAGTCCATATTGTGGATATAACGTAGGACCTGCGTATAAAGATATACCTCTACCAAGTGTTCCAATCGTGTTGTCAACTCCAAGTCCAGCTGTTGCACTAACGTAAGTAGAAGAATGTATTTCTCCACTTACATCAAGTGTAAACCCAGTCCCAATAGAAGTTACCCCAATACCAACTTGACCTAATTGGTTAATACGCATTCTGGGTTGAGGTGTGTTTCCAGTACCCCATGGTGCTGTATAGAAGTCTAAAATACCGCCTCCGCCATTTCCCTGGCCAGCTGCTTGAGATATAGAGCCTCGTATCGAAGCCGAGGTATATCCCAGGCCGCTTTGATCGTCTTTTATAGCAAATTGAATAATTCCTGTTGCGTCACCAGCGTTACTTGGGTTGGGATCAGTGTTGCTTAAAGTTAAAACTGCAGCACCTCCAGTACCAAGTCCTACTGCAAGTGTAGCGTCAGCACCATAAGATGAAGTTAAACTAGAACAACTAATCATTGTACCGTATTCTTTTACTGTAACTATGGCAGCACCGTTGTCATCATATATACTAGTACTAAAGCCTTGACCATCCCAATCACCTAACTTCAAGTTATTTGAGCTTTCCTCTGCCCAAGGCATTCCATTTATTCTATATCCATCACCTCCATTGGCGTCAATTTCACCATCAACCTGTAATTTAGAGTTTGGATTAGTCGTTCCAATGCCTACGTTACCATCGTTTAGTATACGCATTCTTTCACCCCCACCACTACCACCTTGATAGGTTTCAAATGCTAGGTGACCGTTTCCATTGCCAACCTCAACTTGTTTTATTACTGCTATTTTTCCAGAATTAATAGTTGTTGAACTTGATTGAAAAGAAATACCTGATGATCCTGTACCTAGTGTTAAGCTTGTGATTGGGTTAGTCGTTCCAATACCGAGGTTACCACTATTTAAGTAGTTATCGCCGTTATAAGTAATTTTATTATTAAATGATGCTGAGGAGTTTTTTGTACCAATACTACCCTGATAACTGTACAAATCTCCTTGAACCGAAACGTTTTGCGTGTTACTTGCTGGCGTACCAAAAGTTATTGTAGACCCATTTCCAGCGCCTACATAAAAAACTGTGGTTAAAAACGGACTTTGTGCAATAGTAAAAGTGCCGGTAGTTCCTAATCTTAAATTACCATAAACATCTAGTTTAGCCTGAGGGAAAATCGTCCCAATACCTACATTAGTTCCATTATCATATGTAACTCCAATACCTAAAGTGTTAGCATCAGGCGTCCATCTAGCTAGGTAGTTTATAGTACCTGATCCTGCTGGTACACCTGGTATAGCTGATCCGTCTATCCACTCGGTTTGACTTCCGTCTGAAGATAATATTTGTCCATTAGTACCACCTGAGTTAGTTCCATCATAAAATAGACCAGTTAATCTAGCATTTCCATTTACGTGAAGTTTTTGAGTTGGAACAGGAGCACCAATACCAACTCTTTGGTTACTATCACAAACTAAAGTTTCACCACCACCGGTAAAAACTTTAATGCTAGAGCTATCCCCTTCTATGTAAGCTTCGTTACCTAAACCGTCAATATCGCCAATCTTAAAAGATCCAGTATTTGCGGTTAGTGTAAGCACT
>Ga0233411_10000081_pt1 | contig 32955 bp, 72 predicted proteins | sample Na_anoxic_2_MG_FD_179799 | JGI IMG/M metagenome (GOLD analysis project Ga0233411, IMG submission 179799) | Seawater microbial communities from Saanich Inlet, British Columbia, Canada - Na_anoxic_2_MG | ecosystem: Environmental > Aquatic > Marine > Inlet | place: Canada: British Columbia...
TCATTGGTTCCCTCATCATGGGGATACTAGCTATTTACCTAAAAATAGACAATATCGTGATTGTGGTAAATTAAATGAATCTGATGGACTAGATTGGATTAGAAACGTTGACACATCAAGTTATAACCCAAGAGATGGTGAATATATAGAAGTGATTAATGTAGGTGATGAAGAAGATTATCGTAGGTGGCTTGGTGACTATTTTTATTCCTATGACTCTTATGGTGAAACCATTAAAGGGGTCGTTAAATATAGTGATGAGGGTTATCTTTTTAATTTAGTAGAAGAAAACACCGATGATGAAATTGTTTTTCCTTTTTATGAATATATAAAAGTCTTAAATAAGGAAGACCACTTAAATTATGGACGCCTTAATATAGAATATAGACCACTATTCCCCTTGGAGACACAAATAAGAATGGATGGAAGAGGTTAGTAGATTTCTTTTATTTATAACTATTGTTACACTAATCTTAGCTTTAAGGAAAAAATACTAAACCAAATAAATAAAATACACCATTAATTTATGTATTTTATTAATATTTATTATTATATGAAAAATCTATTAACAGAAAAACAATATCTTGAGTTGACAATAAGTGAACTGTATAATGAAATCGCTTCTTATGGTGATAACGAAATTGGAGCCAAAACATTAATGGAATCTATTTTAAAAGAGGAAAAGGGTAAATCAATAATAGAAGATATTGTGGAAGATTTAAAATTGGCCCCAAAGTTTATTTTCACTTTTGGTACTGGTATTACAGCTTTTTATGAACCTTTAGAAAAATTATTAAATGGTGGTGGTCTACAATTGGATGACTACAACATATACCTATTGATTATAACAGCAATAGCGGGAATACTTAATGAAACTGATTATAGTAAATTAGTGGAGGTATTAAGAGAGAAGGGGTTATTACCGATGTTAGGGACTGTTAAAGAATTTATATTAAACACTGAGAAATTATTAAAAGAAGTGGTTAAAAAAAGTTTAGGTGCAACATATGGGTTATTAGACATATTGGGTTTTACCTCACTTTTAGTGCCATCTATGACAATCATTTCAAACGTTATTTTGGATTATGGGGTAACAATGAGTTCAATGACATCATTATTTAATGGACTTATTTTAGCAACAATATCGTATGGGGCTAAAAGTGTGATTAAAAAAATTAAAAATAAATTAAGTTAACCCCCATTGTTTTAGTTTAAATAAGACTTAAACCCAACCCATTCAGGTGTGATAGGTTTGTCTTTACATTGTGAATATATTTCTTTAACCACATCTTTAATTTTTTTATTAGTAAGACTATTAATGTTTGATTTTAAATTATATATCGTAGCAATGTCATCTACATTAGAATCTGGTAATATATCTACCTCAACATTATTAAACACTAATGTGACTTTCTCCTTAAACCTAGCATAATTTATATTATGTTCGGCATTATCCCATTCCACCTTATTAAAGTCATTAAGTTTTTGTTTAGCCTTCTTAATAGCTTTATATATATTGTCTTTTTTATCAGATTCTATTCTCATCTTTATTCTAGTGTGGGGTTAAACTCATGGACACTGCTATGAACACACACCACAAACAGAAGAACCATAGTCCATGTTTTTCAATTACTTTTATTATCTTATCTCTCATCTTCGTTTTGGTTTAATATATTTTCAATATCTTCTTTTATTTTGATTAATTCTTCTTTAGATAAATCACATAATTTCCATAATATAACTTCTAAATCACTCATATTTATTTGATTATTGTCCAATTGTGACAACAATTCCCGTTAATATTAAGGTACTTCCTGTTATTACAGCCAATAAATGTGATGGTTGTTTGTAGATTGGTCGTTGTTGGTATTTTCCGTTTACAAATTCACCTTCGTTTGGTGTTGCGACACCTAGTATGGTAAATAACGCACCACCCATTATTAATGCATATCCTGAATGGACATCCATTTGTTTATAAGTTGGTTTTTGTTGAAGGTGTAGATTCACATTATAAAGGTTGTCCGGAAGTTCTTCTTTGGACATTTGCCCCATTGTAAATAATGGTAAGAACATTAATATAATTAATAATTTTTTCATTTGATTTGTTTTTTAAGCTGTTGCCCACCTAGTTGTCCAAGTGGGTTAAAGTAAACGTAATTTAGTGATTGTTGAGTTTTTATAGGAACGTTGATATTAATGACACTAAACTCCTCTTCATTTCCATCGTAATCGACCTGTCTAAGCATATAGTAATTAACTTCGGATTCTGTTCTATGACTTGAGTGGTATTTGATAGTAGTATTACTATTACCAGCACCACGCTTTCTATCTATTACTTCCCATATTCTACCATCTTCTGAATGTAGAATTTCAAACTTATCGTTATTAATTTCGCTAGCAGTTATCCAAGTTAATACAACTATATCGTTATCTTCACAATAATTACCATACCAATTAGTTAGTTCTATAGGTAATGTACCATTCGGAGCATCAAATGAAAAAGAAGCAATGTCGTAATAATAAACTAGAACTTGCCTAGGACTTCCACCAACATAAGAATTAGATATGTCTACAGGTGTTTGAAATGAACCACCTTGTGTCCAATTCCAAGCACTAAAATTAGCTCTATACCATATAATAAATGTTGGGTCGGTTATTAGTTGGAATCTAACTCTAGTTGTTGTATTAGGTACCCTTGTGGTAACTACACCAGAGAATCCACCTGTGTATGTAACGTCAGTAACCCAAACCCCTTGGTCAAAATAATCAAATGTCATGAAGTCCCATCCGTTCTCAATATAACCTGATAAAGGATATGATACATCTACATTACCTATAACATTGGAAAAGTCTAGTATAGGGCTCATTATAGTAATTGTGTCATTGTTTACATACGGAGTTGAACCTAAATTGAAAGTTGCGTAGTTTTCAGCTCCTCCATAATTCTGTGAACCGGCTCCGTTATCAGCAGTCCATTCACCAACTCCATTAAAGGAATCGAAATCTTCAAGTAGTGGGTATTGGGCAAACATAATGTTTACCCATAGTATTAGTAATATGTTAATGATATGTTTCATAATAGTGTTATTAATATGTTAGTTATGTAGTCTTTTATTATAAATATACGTAAAAATACTTATAAAGTAATTATTTTATTAGGTATAGATTATAATGTAGTCTAATATAATACTAATTAGACATAAAATTAAAAATTCTACATATGAGAATCTTTTAATTGTAACATATCCCCATATTTTTCCTTTAAACATCTTTCTCATCTTTGTTTTGGTTTAATTACCAATTGTTATGGTAATTCCCACAAACAATAAACTAGCACCTGTTATAACAGCTAGTAAATGCGCTGGTTGTTTGTATAGGGGTCTTTGTTGATATTTTCCATTTACAATTTCACCTTCATTTGGTGTTGCTAGTCCTAGTAACGTAAACATTCCACCACCCAACATTAAAGCATACCCTGAGTGAACATCTTTCTGTTTATTTGGTTTTTGTTGGAGTTGTAGGTTTACACTATAAAGATTGTCAGGGAGTTCTTCTTTAGACATTTGACCCATACTCAATAAGGGTAATAACATTAATATTAGTAATAATTTTTTCATTTGATTTGTTTTAATATGTTTTCTCTCATTATAATTACAGACTTTAAATGTTTTCCATATTCATCTAGTTCTTTCATTCTTCCCATAATTATCTTAATATCTTTTTCATATGGTTCTGCTTTTATCTTTTCTTCCTCTGTGGCAGTTTCTGGGTCGTACCCCATTTGAATAGTCATTAATGTTCTAAACTCACCAAATTCATACTTATGGTATGCATTATCCACTTCCTTTATTTCTTTTTCTAGTATAACATCAAAATCTTTCATATTCTAATTTAATTCTGTTTTTATTTATATAATTTATTTATTCTCATCTTTATTTTCACTTAATAGTTCTGGATTAACCCAAGCATCATCGAACGAATTATGTTCTACAAACTCTTTGTTCAAGTGTTCCATAATTGTTGTCATCAAATGTGCACTTTTCTTGTTATCTGTGTGTGACCTTATTAGTAGTGCTACTCCCGAAACAAGCACGTGTGCAGCTTCCCCAATTCCTAATCTTCGTTGACCTTTTGGGAATCCAATTCTAATATCGGATACCTTACCATCCTTTTCTGATGGTGTCATTGTTACGTTTATTGATAGTTCTTCGTTCATCATCTTTTTCCTCTACTGTTTCTTGGACCTGTCGTAGACTGTCCGTAAGTATATTTCTTTCTTGTATTTCTTTTTGACGGTTTCTTCCGCGTCCATAGCATACTCACTTTCTTTTTGCTTCTCCACTTCCTTGCTTTTTCCGCATTCTTGAATGTGTTCATTTCCCATTTGTACATCTGACCATATCCCTGAGATGAGATTAGTAGTAGCACTGATATTAATATGATTCGTATCAAATCTGCTCCTCATCGAATAATATTGTTATACACTCTGTATTGATCATCTTATTTGGTTTCTACTTCCTACACACACACATTTCTCTTTGACATCCCATAAGTTTTTGGTTACCATGTGACAATTATGTTGTTTATTATGTTTCTTAGCGAATGTTGTTATTGAAGTGTTGTTCTGACTCTTCACCTTCCAAGGACATTCTTTACATTGTTTCTTAACCATCTTTTGGTTAATTTTTATATCCAGTATAGACAACTGCAACACCTATTTTTAATTTATTTTTTATTCTACGAACATACTCTAATTTCTTATGTGTTTCATTGTATGTGGATATCCAAAAGTTATCATTAATCTGCACTATTGTAGATAAATGTTCTTTGTTGTAATGTGACTTGGAAAAACTATTTGTTTCCATCATAAAACAATCAGGTATTGTCCCTTCTAAATCCTTCACAGTTAAACCGAAAGAGTTAACTATATCACTAATCCATTCTACATAGTTTTTAACTACAGTATTGTGATCGTATAACTTACCTACTGATAACCAATGAACAATCTTATGCTTTTCTCTTACATTATACTTTTCACTATATAAATTATCAATATAGATATCTATATCTTCTCTATGTTCTTTTTTTAATTTGTTATACTTTTCATCGGTAGTTAACACCTTACTAATTTCAGTTTCTCTCTTTTCTTTTTCAATTAATTCTTCTATTTCCATAATATTTTTATTTTTATTTATTCAAAATTATCTTCCACCCATATTGGTGTCTTTTCACCAACATAACTACCACTAACATTGTAGTAAAAGTGCTCCATTGCATCCTCCATTGTCATACCATCCTTCACCAATATGTCTAACGATTTTGATATTGAATATACTAACCTCATGTGTGTATCGATCCCAATAACAGCATCATCAAAACCATCTGCCTTTAGGATCTCTTCTTCCGAATAATTCTCCAATATTGTATCTAATAACTTATCTAATTTTCTTTCTTTACTCATCTTTGTTTTGGTTTACTATTTCAAAATCATTAAAAAACTTTGATTGTATGTGTATCCTAGATTTACCTCTATGTGGGTATAATTCTATTTTGTGACTATCATCCTTTAAAAGTATTAAATTACCATCAGTTTCAAATCCATCAACTATATAAATAACGGATTTATCCTTATATGGAAATCTACCTGACGTACAGTAAAGACTAACTTTATCCCCAACATTTAATTCTTTAATCATTTTTGTTTCACTTTTCATAATTATTTTGTTGGGTCGTTTGGGTGAAAATGGTTTGTTGTTTTAAATGGTATCCATCCTATTATTGGAAACTTTTTATATAGTGTTGTAACCGAGTGAGCCCATAAAGATAAATCTATATGTACTTGGTATCTTAATCTTTTTATTCGTTTAATCCTACCAATATTCAATGCACTAACTGTATGTGTCATAATGCGTTTTTTAAGGTTTTCCAATCTTTATGCACATCTGGTAATGATACTCGTTTACTCATAACCACCCCATTTTAACAGCGTAATTTAAAACATTTAATAGTTCGTTGGTATCTTTTTCTGTAAACGTGTGTGGAAGAAACCCTATACAGTCAGTAGCACCGTTAACAAGACCATTTAAAAAGTCCGGATTATCCCAATATTCTTCAGTACCACCCTTTGGTTTGTATGTTAAGGATTGGGTATCCTTCCATGATTTACCATCATCATCTAACAATACACTAAAGTTAAATACACCATCAACACTTTCACACCCATAAAAAGCATTAGGTTGTTCTAATTCAGGTTCTGTGTCATCCTGTTTTTCCATTGGTACCAATTCATACCACTTTCCTTCTATTTCTACTTTATTATTCATTTTCTTATTATTTAAAATCTTACTGACATTTTATGTAATTGTCAGTCTGTATATATTTCTTTAAGGGTATTAAGTTGGGTTATCTCATCCAATAATACTCCAACCCTATCAACAAATTTTTCCATTTGTTGTTCGTTAAGTGGTTCAAGTAATTTATACCCATTTTTAATTGGTATTCTTGTCACCTCAGTAATGTTTATTTTGGATTGTGCCTTAACCATTCTTTCTGTTTTATCTGTGATGTTATTTTCAATGACCCATAAAACATCTGTTTTATTATCATCCAAAGGTAACTCTCTACCATTCCAAGTTATCAATAAACCTTTCTTAAAGTTTACTGTCAGTTTTTTCTCATCACCTTCTACACTATCATCTTCAATCCACTCAATTTCTACAATTTTACCCATATATCTTTATATTTTTTTAATTTGATTATAGTGGATTTGTTGTTTTAATTACTAACCACTGAAATGTTTATGGGTATATAATATCACCCATAATTACTAATATTATAAATATAGTTATTATTTTACTATAATCACACCTTAACACCAATTATCTTTTTCTTTACTCATATCTCTAATCTTCTAATCTCCGACTTTAAGTTGTATATTACTGCAATGTCATCTACATTGGAATTGGTTGAGATATCTACTTCAATCTCATTGAATACTAATGTAACTTTCTCCTTAAATCTACCATATTTGGTCTCACCTTCTACTCTATCATACTCTAAAATATTTGAGTCATTCAGAGCATCCTTAGCCTTCTTAATAGCACCATAAATGTTGACCCCTTTATCAGCCTCTATTCTCATATCATTTGTGTAAAATCCCATTCATAATTATCTTTATCAACACAACTACCACATTGGGTTTGTCTGTGTAAACAATCACTATACAATGGACATTCTTCTTTTTTCCATTGTTCTATTAATAGTTGCATAGCCTCACTTTCCATCAAGTGTGCCATACCTGTATATTCTGATGTTAATTCTTTACTCATTTATTCTCTTTTACTACTTCTTTATTTGATCTAAATACTCACTCAATGATAATTCATTCATACCAACAGAGTTCACAATGTCATCCCAATTAAGGATTTCTCTACGTACCATTTTCTCTAATGATACACTACCTTTAACCTTCTCAACCAATGCGTAAGCCACATCCTTTGGGATACTTGTTAGGTGTCCTTTTTTCCATAAAGACATTAATCCGAAACTATAAGTTGACGGTACACCTTCTTTGATGTTGAGACACACCATACTTATTGGTTGTTTGATACCACCTTTGTAGGTGCAGTGTGTAAGTATTTCTCTTACACAGATGTCGATCATCTTATCTACATCACCCCCATTACCCCAAGTTGTTCTGTCAAAGATGGTATTGAATCCAGCTCTACACTTACCTGCGTAAATTAAAGATGTAATATTATAGTTTGAATTGATTAAACTCTCTATTGAGTTTGCTCCGAATGAAAATCTTTTGTTATTAGCCATAGTTGTTTTGTTTTGTCTTACAAAGATAAGTCAAAACTTTCACATGGCAAAAAATTATTTAGAAAATCTATTTTATTTATTGTTAGTGGCGTACTTTACCCCCATAATTGTACCCACTATTGAAAAAGCGTTGGTTAAGAGTATTCCAAAGATATTACTCCATGTAGAACCAATCATCTGGGTGTCCCTATCAAAATACAATGAAAACCCATACATTATTGTTGTTGCCAACCCGACACCAATAATAATATAAAGAGCAACTTTTACTATGTTATTTATTAATTCAAACTGGGTTTTCTTTTGTAGGGTATCCAAATCATTTTCTACTATACCAGTGTAGCATTTATTGACATAGTTGTTAATTTTGTTTCAGGTACTAAATATCTCACTATCGAAGCAACAATATCAGATACCTCATTACTAACTTCCCAACCATATTGACTATTATCTAACGCATCATTAAGTGTGAATGTTTCACCATCCATGTCATCCATATAACCTTTACCCAACACATAATAAATATATATATCCATATATCCATTAATATCCTTAAATTCACTATCTGATTTTATAGTATCAATCTTAAAATCAAAATCATAAGAACCAGCGCTAATAGGGTAATCATTGACATTATAATCTAACCCTTCTAATTCTTTAAATTTAGATATCGATACCCTTTCAAAATGATTTATATCCTCATCATTCATAGCATATGTTTTTATAGGGTTAAAGTTATAAGACCAAAGATTTTCATTAGCCTTACCCAGTAAGATATCATAATACCGATGCCTATTATCCTCTTTTAATATTTTACGAATGATTTGTTTCATATACATATAAATATATCTACATATCAATTAGTAATTTTATTTCCAAAATATCTGGATAAGTATTATACAAAAAGATAATGTTAAACTTACACCAGTTTTAATTGTTATACCTTCACCATTGAAATACCATGTTAGTATTGCGAATGATATAACACCCAATGTGAATGTAAGGAATCTACTCGGATACATATCACCATCAAAAGCTTCAATACATAATCTGACAGCATTAACGAATAGGAATGTTATTGGGATCGCAAGGCTATATACAAATAAAGTTTTGTTATCCTTTAACCAATCAATCTTTAAAATACCATACATTTGAAACCATACTAATATCTGAGCGATGAATATTAATCCACCACCTTGTAATAATTTTACTATATTCATTTATTTTTTATTTGATTTTTTCTTTTGTGGGTGTTTCGTTGACCACCTCTCTGCTCTCCTACCAAAGTGATACCCAATGTAGATACTCACAATAATTACTAACACAATATACAATACATTCATTTTTTTATTATTGAATTGTTTATAATCGACATTGTTGTATCAACCACTAAAAATGATTCTATCAAACACATTGATTTGTGATATTCTTGACAATAGTAAACTTTATCTTTACTCTGCTGAGCAGTAAATTCACTAAGTTTCTGATACTTCCAACCAAGTGCAATAAATAACATAAATAACCCAATCGATATGTGTTGGTATATTTTTCTCTCTTCTTGCGTTGTCATAATTAATTTAATATAAATTTAACAATAATTCAGTAACTCCTTCTTCATCCAACCATCCCTCTGGTTCTTCCATACCGTCATTATAAACCTCATAATTTAATCCTTCACCAGTAGAATAAAACCTACTACCACTAATGATAGAATATTTTTTATCATTTATACGACCACTAGACATTATCCCATCACCTAATGGGTGTGGGGAAAATTCTAAATCATCAAAAGTGATGATGTTAATACCTGTTTTAAGGTTAATAATTTTTTTGGTTTCTTTTAAATTAAGACTTAATGTATCTCTTAGAAATAGATACATTTCATTGATAGTTTTACCTTCCAATGATTTTAAAATATTTGTTAGTGTTTTATTCATAGTTTACAAATATAAGTAAAATTTATTAAATACACACTATACTTCTCCTTTAAAATCTAAAGATGTCTCCTCATGTGATATCCATTCAACATCTTCCCCAAAATGATCCCCAACAACATTATCTTCAACTTTTATCCCAGCCATTGTAGGGAAGTACCCATCTACCTTATAACTATAAGTTTGTCTTGCAATCCATATCTCATCACTATCTATGTGGTAAGTAGAACTTACAGGTTTTTTAAAATTCTCAATCGTTCCGTATTCTTCCGGTGTATCTCGTAAGTTTGAATACATAACACCCATCACATAATCCATTTGCTCAACTGATAAAGCATATATATCCATTATTTTACCAGTTACTGAACTATATTCCCGCGTATAATCCTCATTCTCAAAGATAAACCTAACAGGTTGCCCATACATCTCTTTACCAATATTTTTATGTATTATTGGTAATACTTTTCTGAAAAATTGATTTGTCATACGTCTCTATATCGTTCTGTTCTTATTTTATTTTCAACCCAATTATGTAGTAAAGTAAGTGCTCCAGCCATATTATTAGTTGGGAATACGTCTACTATAGTTTCCAACATATTAGACCAATGTGTACCTATCTCATCTTCCGGATCCCAATCATTATATTCAAAACCAAATATATTTGTATAATCGTCTGGTTCAAGTAAATAATTTTCTACGTCAAAATCATCATCCAATATCACCAAATTTACATACCTATCAATGAATGCATAAGTTGATACGTCATCAGTACCCATAGTAAAATTATCTAAATCATAATATTGATTAATTATATCACAATATTTTTTATAACCTTTATCTTCTCTCTTCCAAAAGTTAGGGTTAATTAATGCTAATTTCTCTACTAAAATTTCATAGTCAGGACTACCTAGGAAAATACAATTACCACTTTCTTTTCCTAACCACCCATGTTTGTAATATATTTGTGTACCCAAATACCAATCATCCGGATCAACACCATGTAATCTAGCGGTTTTACTATTAGCATCTGATAATTGTTGATGTGCAGATGTATCAAACCTATTTTCTTTTAATATTTTCTTAATTATTTTCTTCATTAACTATAAATACATAAAGATTAGGTAAATCCATTGTCTTTTAGTTCTTTTTCTGTTGGGAACCCTATTAGGGTGTCGCAGGTTTTACAAAACCTCCTGACTTCATTAGAACATGCTCGGAATTTAATTACATTACCTTCCTTATGTTTACAATTCTTCTGGATATCTTCTACTTCTTTTGAAACTTTACTCTTCTCCTCCATTAGTTTTCTAATTAATGTTAATATTTCGTTTGTTTCCAATCATTTTATTTAAAATATTACTCGATATGTGTGTGTGTGAAAAGCTCATTTTGATATAATAGTGAAACGTTAGAAAAACGGTTATCACGAGCATTTATTGATATGTCTATGGTAATAAGTATCTCTTAAAACAAAAAAACCCAAATCTTACGATTCAGGTTCTTCAGAATTATATAACTTTGATATCCGTTTACGACTATATTCACAATAATCTTCTACCAAATCTATACCAATATATCTCCTTTTCATTTTAGCTGAAACATAGGGTGTCGTACCCGTTCCAACAAAATTATCTAATACAATATCACCTTCTTTGGTGTATAGGTCAATGAAATAACTAGCTAAGTCTGAAGAGAAGGTTGCTTCGTGACCTTCAACCTTACCATCATTATTTTTAGCTTCAATGAAGTTATAATACGCAGTGAAATACTTTTGACCTGTTTTGGAAACTGACTTAACTAATTTATTCGCTTTGAAGTTAGGTGTCTTAGCAAAAATGTATACCATCTCAACAATCCTAGTCATTCTGTTTGGATGTCCAGCTAATGGTACTGCTGACTTCTTCTTCCAAGCCACAGTATCATATATCCTCAACCCAGTATCCTTAAATACTCTATTGATTAAATCATATGGGAGTGAAGGATTGAATGTCGTATAACTAAAATTAAACGCCATTACACCATCATCATTTAATACTCTCTCATATTGTTTAAAGATGTCAGACATCCAATCTAGATACTCTTCTACTGATTGATTATCTTTAATCTGATTCTTAGCTCCTGGATATTTGTGATTATCTTTTCTAATTGAGGCTAAGTAAGGTGGTGAAGTCATGATGAAATCTATTGACTTATCTTTTAGTTTATTCATTGTTTCCCATGTATCACCACAATGGATCTGATTAACACCCAAACCTATATCCTCATTGAATTCATGAAACTCTTTACTACCCTCAACATTTGCGGGGAATTGTTCCCTTAATTTTTCATCTTTTTCCATATTATCTTCCATAAGTTTTTGGTGTAACTCTAATACATCTATAACTTCTTCCTTCTTCTTTCTTGGTGGTCTCTTACTCATCCTTCTTCTATTAAATCAATTATCTGTTGGTAATTATACCATACGTATTTATCTTCCCATTTCACACCATAGAAATACCCAATTTCATCTTCTCTATTATGGTGTTTAGGTAATACTTTACAAGTTTGTAAAACAACACCTTCTTCTCTTTTAACTGATAACCTAAACCCAATTCTTGGGGTGTTATCTATTTTGTTTGAACCAATCATTCCAATGTCTCATCTTTGTTTTGGTTTATACATTTATCTAATAATACACAACCAAGTCCTGTCATACATGTGGTTGAAGAGTCATATTTTACATATATAATTACCATTAAAATTATTGCCAATAACCAATATAATTTAATTTTACTCATCTTTGTTTTGGTAGATTGTTATACAACCCACAGACATCATACAATCACCAAAGATAAATTTCTTTCCACCCATAAACATATCATCATCCACAAGTTCCCCTTCTTCTATATTACCAAATACGATAGCTTTCACTACTTCTTCTATTTCCGTTATCCCTTTATGTGTCAGTTTCATATTAATCTTCTTCCTTCTTTTTCTTTTTAAAATCCCCATCAGCATCTACATGTTTTGGTGGGTAACCATTTTTTCTCATATTAAAGAACCTTAAAGTTCTATTAAACATAAACATAATAACCTTAGCTGGTGTACCAACTATCAGTAATATCAATATCCAATAACCAACGAATCTCCAAAACCCACTACTTACAGAATCCATTAAAATTTGTCTTAATTCTTCCATAATTAATATTCCATTTCCCCCATCCTATCAAAAGATGATACACCTTTAAAAACATTACTGATTAACAATACATTTGTTTTATCGTAACATTCTTCATACATCTTATCATCTATCGCTGACATTGACATAGTATCGTATAATTCCCATTCATCATTTTCAATCTCATCAATGGTGTAGTCAGTTCTCCTACCCATATTATGTTCTTCATTGAGATGTATGTTTTGTTTATTCCTAACCTCTAATTTAGTTTCCTTATTCACTCTATGGAGTTCAACTTCATCAAGTTTAATATCAACCCAATCTTCAACGATAGGTAAAAACATTTTAACTTCCATATCGGTAGGGAGTTTCTGTAATTCTTTTATAAGTTCTTCTACTTTCATTACCTTCTAGGGCTTAATGATTCAACCCTAACTCTCTGTAATTCTCTCTTCAATTCGTGGTAACCTAAAAAGTCCTCAAACTCTTTGTTATAAAGTTCTACGTATCTTTCAGCACCACTGAAGTGATCACCACTTGTACAACTTTCTATCACATGGAAAGCCTTTGACTTTGCACTTATTTTTCTAATTAAATCCCCCATTACATATGTAATATTTGTTTATACCTAATAATTAATTCCTCATAAAGAGCTTCATCCTTATCTTTCATTATTTTAAACATTTTTCCGATACCACTTTCCTTTGGTGTAATCTCTTTGTTCTTAATTTTTCTCATAGAATTAACAATCTTCCTCTCTACTAAATCTACCATTTTTCCCATAATCAATTTATTTTATACAAAGATAGTAAAAAATTTCTCATAATGGTTATAAAATAGTAGTTATTTTGAACTGAGTGGATCACCTACTCAGTTATTCTACCTAAAACATCTTTGGTATATGAACACATTTCATAATCTTCTATACTCTCAAAATACTCTAATGCCGTTTCTAAATTCTCTTTCCACATATTATTAGGTAAGTTAAGAAATTTTTTTGTTTCCTCTATCGGTACACCCATTTGAAATAGTGTGACAGCTTCTAACCCATTATTATAACCAATATCAATTGCTTCCACAGTTCTCCTATGAATCATATCAACATTTTCAAGTATACTTTTCTGAGGGTCGTCTGGGTCATATGGAAACATAGGGATGCTACCCATTTAAAATGGATTTCGCTTCATCATATTGCCTTTTGTAAATCTCACCCATATGCTTAAGTTTTCTTGGGTTAGTAAATAACCACCCGAAATATAAATTAAAACACGCGACATAATATTTAATCCTTTTCATATAACAATGATAAATAAAAAAGATGGTAATGTCAATAACCTATTCTTTATATGTTTGGGTGATGTAAGTGTTTACACCTAATCACAATAGTGGGGTTATCGATAAAAAACACCATTTTTAAATATGGTTCTTTTCGCGAATAACAAAATAGTAATTGTTGTAGTATCTTTAATAAAAAAACAGACAATGAAAAATTTAATAAAAAAATATATCCTTCTATCACAAATAATAATCACATCAGTTTTAGGTTATTCGGCTGGAGACCCAATACCTGGACTTGATATCTCTTTAAGTACGGAATACACAGCAAAATATAGAGTTACGGCTGTGAGTAAAGAAAATAACGATATTTGTAGTGTATCAAATGTAATTGAAGTGAATCCTGGTTTGTATTTGTATATACCAAACGCATTTACACCAAACGATGACGGACTAAATGATTCATTTGGAGCACTTGGTTATGGTGTGAAAGAATATCACTTAATAATATATAACAGATGGGGACAATTAATATTTGAATCGGAAGAACAATCCACTCAATGGGATGGAACTTATCATGGACAAAAAGCTCCGGTTGGAAGTTATGTTTATAGCATAGATTCAACAGGTTATTATAATCAAGATTTCCACAAAGAAGGTATGGTAAGTATAGTTAAAGTATAGGTATTACCCATTTAATTTCATTGCATACAATGATGTAGGGTGGGGTTGGTTGAAAACCATATATAAGATGAGTGAAATTAAAGTATTAAGTGTTTGTTTATTAATTCTTTGGGTATATACCCTCTTTTATTTTTTGAATCTTGTTAAGTATTTCGTTGTTAACTACAGGATCTTCTGACTGAAATAATTGTTTCCTAAGTGTCTCTAAGTCTTTACGAACCTTTAAGTCATCCTTACTAATCTTTCTATTGTAGTCTTTGCTAATCATTATTTTTATTTTAATTTTTTTATAAATATAATATAAACTAACTAATATTACAATACCTAAAATACAATACCAAACACTATCCATAATTAATAATTTTTTCTGCTTCACTATACGCTAAATCATATAGTATATTCATTTTATTTGTATCGGTGTCATATAAATCTTTTATAACTGACGGCATGAATATTTGTTTTACATTTACATCTTGTATATTAGCTAATATCGACTCTTCTCTTTCGTCTCTTTTACTAATCTCAATCATAGATATATTAGTATACCTTTCAAAAACGTTTATTAAATTTCCATCTGTCCATTTAGAATCAACTAAACCATAGTAATCCTTTGGTCTAGCATAAATTGATATACTCTCATTGATATCCTCAAAATTCTTTATCGCCCACGCACCTAATATATGGTTACGAGTTCCTCCATCATATAGTAACTTACCATCTAATCTAACAGGTTCAACCGCTAATGGAATACTAGCAGAAGCGTTAACCAACATTAAATACCTTTCATACGAAACCCCTTTATCTTTTAGGTTAACAATATGTCTTGCACCTGTTTTAAAATCTACTGATCCGATGTAACACTCAGGATAATCACCGCATTGATACCTATACCAATCATCCTCTGTGATTACTTTAGATAATGTTTTTGGTAGGTTACCTTGAGTTCCGAATGAAGATTTACCAATTGCTGCTCGAAAATAAGCTCTCAATCTAACTTTGTTTTGTTCATTAACAGGTGGTTTATCAAATATATCACTCAACCCAAAGTTTTTAACTAAATAGTTTATTGTCTCCCATTTTCTCATTGCGATTGGTATTGTAAGTATCGCACCTGAACTTATACCTGTAATAATATTTGGTCGGTAACCGTATTCGTTAGATAAGTAGTAAGCGGCACCAGCTAAACCAGCAATCTTAGTAGCAGCGCCTGATAAATTAAGTATTTTAACCCCCTTTTTAACCATCACCCAAAAGTCTCTATTGTCTTTTTAGTTTGGATCAATTCTGTCCACTCACCTAAATACGTGGTAGCCTTTACTGGACGGTTATCTATCCAATGGTAGGTTTGACCATCTTTAATTCTAGGTTTATCTGTAATTAAATTATGATATTTAAATCCGATTTCATTCAACCATGTTTCAGTAACAACCCTATCTTTTTCTTCTCTTGCAGTAAAAAATGTTATTACATTTCCCTCATCGTACCACTTATTTAATAACTCTAATGAATCTGGGTAGTGTTTTGCTGTTGGGTATAAATGCGAATCTTCATTTTTTATATCCTCACAAACAGTCCCATCAATATCTATTAGATAAACTTTTTTCATAACATTCTCTTTATTATAAATATCCACCATGTATTATATTGTTATAATTTCATTACAAATTCCATATATTCTTTATATTTAGTTTCAATATAAGACTCAGATTCATTTTTCGCATTTTCAGAACTTAAAGCCACCTTTTTCATTAAAAAATTCATCATAGAATTTTTCATTTTGTTTCTATCAATTGATTGTACTAGATTTTGTTCAACACCCTCTACTATGATAATAGATGGAATACCCATACTATCTTCTTTTGTTTTGAATCTTTTTTCTAAAAATTTGGCAAATCTACTCATATCTCATTGTTTTATGAGACAAAGGTAAGTTAAATATTTTGAATATGAACTATCTAAGGTAGATATTTTTAAATTTTGCCATAATATCAAGTTGTGTACCCAAAGAATACCATAACTCAAACTCCTCATAGTTTTTAGAATTTTCAGCTTTAACAATAATTTTGTCAGCCAATTTCTGAAACCATTTCCTATAAAAGTTTCTCTTAGCAATCTTGAATTTAATAATTGTCTTTTTCATAAATTTTATTTTAATTAATCCCACCATATATCTATTCTCCATTCTATAATTTCAAATAATAGTTTTTTTGCCTTTGCTTGTCGTAAATCACCCATAACCATTGCAATTAAATCTTTATCTGTATGATCCTTATTGTATCTACATTGGTTATCCTTAATGTATTGTATTGCCCTTTTCTTACATAATGGGTATTTGTTGAGGTAATCATCGATGTTCTCTTTTATGGTATCAATGTGCATTTGTGAATTACCACTACCATCTTTTAAATCCTCAAACCACCACTTAGTTTCTTTGTAATCCATATATTCACCATCATATACTTCATCAGATACTTTATCAATTAATTTAACACAAGTTCTCATCCAAAATACCTCTTCTTCCACACCAACAAACCTATTGTGTTTTTCCATATAGTTTGCCATATTATCAATTTTAAACCTCAACACATTATAAATTGATGATTGATCCCAATCGACATCATTCCAAGCAATCTTCTTCCATCTCCATAGTGCAGGAATACCTCTTTTAACACTAAACCATAGTTTACCCATCCAAGTGTATTGGTACCAACTAACCCAACGATATGTAAGTGAGGGTTTCCAAGTTCCTTTACTCATCTCCCCCAACACCGATTCTATTTCTGGGTCATCTATTTTTTTACTATTAATCATTTTATTCTCTTAAATCTGTTATCCAATCTATAATTATATCCCATAAGTTACTTATAAATTCCCCTATGTCTCTGAGAAATCTTAGTAGTTTCATTTTCGTTCATTTACAATTTCTGTCAACAAAGGTAGTAATTCTTTTTCTTTTAACGCAAATGTTTCTTTAATTTTTTTTATTTCTGGGTAATCTTCGTTATATAATATATCATATTTAGCATACTCATCAATTAATTCATTCAGTTTCTCAGTGAAATTGAATATATCTATTACATGTCGATTATTATTCAACATCTCAATAACGCCCTCCTTATCCTCAGACATTACTCTTTGGATTAGTAAGTGTATACTATTCTGTATTATTGTATTCTTAGTGTGACTAATCAACACATCAATCTTATCTCTACTTTCACCTATCTCATCAAGACCATTCCCAATATCGATTAAATTCTCTTCATTTAATAATGTACCCTTTTCAATGACTTGCACCATTCTATTTTTTAACATTTCGCTCATGATATTCTTTTATTTTTACATCAACCCAATCAAGACACTCCATTGATCCGATTAACGCCTCTACTTTTATTAATCCTTTTATAAAACCATCAGGATCCTGATTGTATATCTTTTCCATCTCACTTAACTGAGGTAATATTTTTTTATTAAAACCCATTTTATATTCTTTATTTAAATATAGTTAAAAAAAAGTTACTTGAAAATAGCTGTGGTGTTAAATAATTACTTAATTTTGTATAATAAATAGGTTTTACTAAAAAAAACTATATTTAATGTTAATGAGAAAAACAAAAAAACATAATGATTTAAGTAAAAAAGAGAGGAGATTAGCGTTTGAAATAGTGTTGGTTGATTTGTCGGTTTTTATTGTTGCTGTAGTTGTTTTATGGTTTGTATTTATAATAATTTTATAATGATTGGTATAATCAAAATATCAGATAAGGATTTAAGATCAATACACAGGGCGGTTGGTAGAATTGCCGAAATAGAGTGTGGTATGCGAAGACCCACACACAAAGTTCATAAGAATAAAAAGGCTTACAATCGTAAGGATAAACATATAAATAAATATGGTTAGAAATAAAGTTACAACGGAAACATTAAAGTCTGATAAACCTAAAAAGAGAACAAATACGCCTTTGAATAGTAAAGGTGGGTTATCATTAGATGATGTTAGACTATCTAAATGGGATAAGATTAAGGGTATTAACGGAAAAATTGTTAGGTATAAGATAGAAGATCAAGAAAAAAATATCGAAATGGGTCAATTAATAAGTAAAGGAAAGGCTATAAAATTATATAGTGGTGTTGATGGGAAATTTACTTACCTTTATTATGAAATTGTGTCAGAATGATATATATTTATTAAGGTATAATAACTACTAAAAAAACAAATTTTATGGAAAGAGAAATTAATAGTACAATTATTAAACTAAAAAGTCTTTTACAAGAAAAGTACGGTGAAGAATTTAGGAAATTTTATTTAGTTAATCATGAAGATGATGATTGGTCAGGTTTAATCACTCGTAAAGAAACAGAAGATAGAAAATCAGGTGAATACTACAAGATCACAGAAGAAGATGATGTTGTTATGTTAGATTAGAAAATTAAACACATTTTTATTATGGTTGATGTGATAGGTAAAGTAAAAGAGTTAGCAACTATAGCTCATGGTGATCAAAAAAGAAAATATAATGGTGATCCTTATGTAACCCACACATTTAGGGTTGCAGATGTTGTAAAAGAACATGGTGGTGATGACTCTCAAGTTATGGCAGCTATTCTTCATGATGTGTTAGAAGATACACCAATGACTGAACAAGAGTTATTAGAGGAGATGATGTTAATCGTTGAACCAAACATCGCAATAGATGTTGTAAGGTTAGTTAAGGAGTTAACAGACATATTCACACATGAAAATTACCCTGAATATAATAGGAAAGCTAGAAAAGAAATGGAATCTATTAGGATGGGTAAAATATCTCCACGATCTCAAACCATTAAATACGCAGATTTGTTAGATAATGGTAAGGATATCATGAAAAATGATCCGAAGTTTGGTGAACTTTATATTAAAGAGAAAGAAACCATCCTTAAATATATGAATAAAGGTGATAGTGTTTTATATAATAAATGTATTGAAGCGTTAAGATCATAACTCACTTTTAACTATATTATAAAAATATTCACTAACCTTTTTTGGTGAGTCAATATTCTTCATTCCCATATCATCCCTATATTTATTAACCATCATCGTTATTTGGTTAATTGGTAATTTCCTATACATTTGCATTGGGTTATACTCACCGATTAAGTCTAACTTTTGAAGTTCTCTGATCTTTCTTGATGCGAAGTCATCTGCAACCTCTTCAGTATGTTTCATAAACTCTGCCGCTTCTATTTCTGAAATGTCACCGAGATAACAATTATACATTATGTCCTCACCATATTTTTTAAATTGGTATTGGTGCGCAATTTCATGAAATATAATAAACAATAAAAATGGTAATGAATTTTTTATCGCATGTTTATTTATTAATACACCACTTTTTATTGCAACCCCCATAACACCCATTTTGAAATTGGCAAAGTCGATTCTTTCACAATTTGATTCATTAATAAACTTTTTAACAAAATCTCTGAGTTCATCTGACATATTATGAACAGATGAAATTTCATCAAGGAAACCATCAACCCTTTCGGTTTCTTCCTTAATTAATGTTAACCCCATTAATTTTCTCATATGGTTTGTTTCATCTAACCTTGTTTTCATATACCATTCAGTTTATTTATAAATATAACATTTAATAGTCAAGTATTTAATTTTTTGTTATTTATAATTATAAACTTACATATGAAAACTATATACTTAGATAAGAATGGTGATCTTTATTTAGAGGATACATTCAATGGAACACAAGATAAAGTAGATACAATAAAGTATTACTTAGACTGCCCTTTAAGATTAGAGGTTGGGGTAAGATTCGAGTCCTTATTCAACCATATTATTATGGAATATAAACTAATGGATATTATTTTCAGTGAAACAATGGGTCCACATAATTTAGAAAGTTTTATAGAAGAATGGGAAAAACCATTTAATACAACCAATAATGGGTTAGATATTGATTTTATTAGGTTCAGAAAAGTATTAGAATACATTGAGATTGATAAGAATAATGGGTTTGTTGATATAAGAGTTGACATTGATGGTGTTGGTGAAAATAATGGTGTGGATTATAGTTTAGAGTTTATGTCGTTAACTGAAATGAAAAAATACCCTATCACAATTGACAATATAATACATGTAAAGGAAAACCTTATTAACAATGATAAAGAAGTATCTTATATAGGTGGTGATTGTATCATATCTTTATTTGAAGTTATAGGTACATTACTTTATGAGATAACATGTTACGGTGCCCCAAATGAAAGAGACATCGCTAAACAGAAATTAATAGAGACTATTGATAATAAGAATTTAATAAATGTTTTAGAGTTACAGATGGATGAAGCTGTAAGAGTTGAAAATTATGAGGAAGCAGCTAACATTAGAAACTTAATAGATAAATATAAACAAATAGGGAAATAAAAAATAAATTTAAATGTCATTACCAAAGAATTTTTCATCAACTAATAAAGAGAATAGACAAAAGGCTTTAGATAACTTAGAGTGGTTTATATTCCACTACGATTTTATTCTAACCGATAAGTTTGCGGAATATGTAAAGATATCAGAAGACTGGGGAAATCCAGTAACTGGATTAGGAACACATAGATGTTACGCAGATACAGAAGAAAAAGCAATTAAAATGTTTCATGAATATATGGATTCCACACACATCAAACAGAATAAATTAAAGAGTTATGAGTTAGTTTATAAGAATTGTGATGATGGTACATGTGGTGTTACATTAATTATTAACTAAACCAAACACACTATTACAAATTATTGAATATTTATAAAGATATGAGTCAATTATCAGGTAAAGAAAGTAAGTTATTTAAACTCTTCCATAGTAAGTTTAAATATGGTATGCCGACACAAAAGGAGTTTAAAAAATTTGTGACACAACAACTATCACTACCAACCTCAATGTCTAATGAATTTTATATGTTATTCTTTTTAAATTACCAAGAAGATGGTGATTATAGTGATGTTACTATCAACAGGGATAAGACACCAATAGTGACTATATTAGAAAAAATAAGTGAAGGTGAGTTAGATGAAGGTGATATACCATCTTTATTTTATGAAAAACCAATATCTTTTTGTGAGTATGGTAGTTGGAGAGACTCTGATTTACCTTGTGTGGAGTTTAGTAGAAATGAAGTAACACTTAAACTCAATAGATCGGAATGGGAAGAACAAAATATTTCTGGATTACATGAGGATGATCTTTGGAAGTATTATGAGGCAACCAGTAGTTATGGTAGTGATCATCATGAAGAATATGGTAGTGATGAATTCAACTATTTCGCGTTCGATGATGAGACAATAGAACATATAGAGACTATTGCAATATCCGCAAATAGAGCAGACATTGTTAATTATATAACAACCGCACCAGAAATGAGTAGTGAGATATTGGTAAAATATTTAGAGGATTTAATACCAGAAAAAGACTTTGATACTATTAGGCAGGATTACCTTTATGATATCGGTTATGAAACAACTAGAGTAAGAAATATTGCAACCGAAGAACAATATAAAGAAGAAATTAAATACGACATTAATAGAGAGTATGAGATAGAAATTCCAATGGATGAATTCATAGAAATGGTGAAGGAACAAAAACCAACAACGTTTGCTGATTTCTTAGATATGGAAATAAATCCAGAGGTTGATCTTGAAAATGGTTACTATGATACGGGTTATTGGGATAGTGAGGGGTATACTGAACATATTGATAATCTAAATATTAATTTAAAGACCCTATCTGAGGAATTTTCTGATGGGAGTTTAGTTAAGTATCATGATTCACTTAAAGAATTTAGAAAATTATTAGAAACGATGGGTATCATCGAGAATGGTACTAAATGGAGACAAGGTACAAGATACCAATCAAAAAATGGTAGATTAGAATTCTTCGATAGTGATATTGATATATTAGGTAAGAAAATCAAATTCACTTACGATGGTGTTGATCATAAAATACCGATGGATGAACTTATTCATTGGGGGCAAGGAAGTGTTTTAGATTTAAAGGAATCAATTAAGAAAATCTTACGAAAAGAATTATTAAAGTAATTTATCTTTAAAAGCAACAAATAATGTAAATAATATTTGTAACGTAATGATTACCCCTAGAGCCCTAGACCATCTGTTTTTTTGGTGATACAATTCATCTTTGGATTGTTTCATTTGTGTAGGTGACCATACTTCTGTAACTTTTTCTCTCCATTCTTTAAGGTTTTTAACATCACTTTCGGTACTTTTAAATTCAGTCATCCGACTATTAAGTTCGTTAAATTTCTTATCAAAATCTTCACGTAATTTGTCTTGACCTTCATTAAGTCTCTCTAACTCCTTTAATACTAATCTTCCATACTCAGACCAACCATGCTTTGATATATCCCCTTCCATTACTTTATAATGTCTTTATTGTAGAGATTATTGTAAGTATTGTTGCGCATATATTTTCATAGTGAGCTAATTTATTTTCATCCTTAACCATCTTATTTATTACTTTCTTCTCCTCTTTGATGATGTTACCGATATTCCGAATATTGGAATGATACTCGTCACTTTTTTGGTGGTAGGTATCCAGATCATCAACTAAACGTTTCAATTTTTCGAGGTTTGTTGTGCAAACTTCTGTTTCTGTTTCTGTTTGTTTCATAAATATTTTATCTAATAACTTATTCTTTGTTAATATATAAATATCATAAAAACTGTAAAAAATAGAAGCATAAAAAAAGGGGATAATTAATCCCCTTTTTTTTATTTAAATAATGTTACTTAAATACCACTTTTTAACGTTGTTTCTTGGGTTTTGATATTCATTAATATCACTAATAACTTTTTTTGCCTCATCCTCATCACTCACTTGATAAGTAACAGTGTTTCTTCTGATTTGTTTATCTGTTGGAGCACCTTTAACCATTCTCTTTTCGTTCCTAGTTTTGGTATTATTTAAATGTACTGTTAATCTTTTCATAACTTTTCTTTTTTTTATTGTTTATTGTATTGTTTTAAAAATATATCAAATGTGTTGTTACATAAATTATCTCTCAACTTTGGATATGTCCACTTCATATCATCTATCATTGTACTTGCTAGTTTACAATCGTCCATTGTCACGCAATTATCAATTGTACTTGCAACTTGATTGTATGTATCATCTGAGTCAAACATCACTGAGTCATACGTTACCTTCGTTTTCTTTTTACCGAATAATTTACTTAAAATGTTCATAATTTTTATTTGTTTTTTATTTAATTGTCAACTCAAATTCCTTAACGACTTTATCAAATATTGTTGATATCTTATAACCAAACTCACTATCTAATCTACTTACCCCCCATAAGCCACCCCATCGTTCACCTAAACCATCTTGATATACCACAGAATACTCATCTTCTAACCCATCATAATGTTGTATCGGGTATATACTATAAAACCCACCCTCATGTTCGGTGTAGACTCTTACTACTGTCTGATTGTAATCTTTCTTAATTAACATCTTAACTAACTATACACTTTTTATATGAGACAATCAATGTAATAACCTTAAATTCTTTTACATTGTAATCTGTGTGTCCGAAATCGATTGTTTTAAAATTACATTTCTCAAAGTTAAAATCCTCAACTTCATCACCAACAGGACCCAACATTGTCATCTGTAATAAAAAATTATGGTATCTACCTTCCTCTATCAAATCACTAAACACCTTTGAGGTTGATTTGGGTATTGCATCGTATAAGGTAATTGTAATATCATTCCATTCCTTTTTCTCCGCATCGTATACCACAGGTGATACATGATTTACCATCCATGACTCAATCCCAAAATCTTCAGGGAATTTAACTACCCATCTATTTGATTGTTTTGGCTCAAACGCAGTAAACATCGCATTTGGTCCTAATTTTCTTCTTTCTTCCATACCTATAAATATAAGAAACTATATGTCCCCAGTAAAGTGGTATAGTGTATAAATTGATCCAAACCTACTACCACAAAGAAATTATGTATATCACCCTTTGCGTATAGTTTGGATGTCCATCTACTTGTGAAGTAATCAGTGATCCAATGGGTGATAAATGTAACACCAGCTAAAATCAAACCTTTTTCAAACCCACTCTCATACGCAAATAATACACCCCACATTATTGTTGTAACCGCAGTATATACCATCACATGTTTGGTGAGCCATATATTACTCTTACTCTTTTTGATACTCATCTCATGTGTCTGACATATAAAATCTGACACCCAATGAGTAAATAATATCATTAAACAAATCACTATTGGTATATTCCCTAAAATACTATCCATGATATACCCTTCTTAATTTATTGATTATTTTCAATAATGCCTCATAATCCTTCTCCATACTAAATTTACAATTGAATGGGTAGAACATTTTCTCTGCTGGTGAAACTATATGAACAATATGGAATTCACCATTATCAGACTTCATCATTATATCAGATTCATTCGATTGTAATAACCGATATAAATCTTTCTGTATGTTATAATTTTCTATCCCCATGTTCTATGAGTTTCTGCTATGTGTTCGTAACCATCATATTCCTCAATGTGCCATTCGACATCATCAGGAATATCAATAATCTTTAAATGAGCATGGGTACCATCAGCATCTTCACCTAATTCTTCCACCAATTGAACTAATAAGGGATCATCCCTTTTTATAGATCTTCCAGTAAAGCAAACCCCATTAGTTTTAATGTTGTAGTCATCACAGGCTTTATTGAAAGACTCTTTATCCAACTTACCATCAACCATATAATCTTCTTTGTTATCATATGGTGCACCTGCCAATACCTCTTGTGGGTTTGGGATAGTATAACAAGAATGACTATGTAGAAGTTCCATATCCCCTTTATTGTCGATATCAATAGGAATATATTTATCATAAACACCATTATCATAACGATTATTATCTGTAAAGAAATATGATTCTTTCCCTTCTAATTCTAGGTATCTTCTTTCAGCTTTAGCTGATATTGAAAACCCACCATAACATGCGTTGATTACTACTTTCATTTTGTATTTTTTTATAATATTTACACAGAAATATATAATTGTGTCTCGGAATGAGAGATTTGATAGTTTGATACCCAATCATCAGATCTGGGGGAGAATTTTTTTAGTAGATATCCTTCCTACCATCTTTAGTTGAGTTGAGATGAAACCAACTATCTTTTTAACCTGTGATAAACAGAGGAGAGATTTAATGACCTCCATCGATAAGATTCTCTTACCAATGACTTCCAAAGTCACTCCCTTCATAACTTTTTTAAGGGGAAGGGAGAATAAAACCTGTTTCTGAAATTTAAATTTAAGTTTAAGTTTGCAGAATCCATTCGTTTTAGACACAATTAATATTTCAATGAACTAATTTCTCTTACAAAGGTAAGTAAAACTTTTAAGTCTGACAATACCTAAAGTAAAATAAATTACTTTTTTTTAGTAGTGGTAACAGAAGGATTCGAACCAGCGACACATAGGTTTTCACACCCATTGCTCTACCACATCATCCACCTAGTTCGTAGGTTTAAGAATCTGAGCTATATTACCATATATTTTTAAAGAACTAACTTTCTTCTACAAAGGTAATCCTTTTATTTGGATTAGCAATGATTTTTTTTATTTTATTTAAGTATACCCGCCAGGATTCAAACCTGGAATCTACACATTAGAAGTGTGTTGCATTATTCAGTTATGCTACGGGTACAAGTATAATAATCACTATTGTAATAATAAAATGTAACGGATATAGCTCTTTTGGTGTCTGCTGTGTTACCATTGATTTCACCCTATCGAGGCAGATACGGGCACTATACCTATTACATATTGTCCAACTTACGGATTCGAACCGCTTTGCTCTATATTCTGTTCGCCAATGTTTAGCGTTACGTATTATTAAGAGTAGTCCTTGAGTTGGTACCAACATCAAGGATCGTGTATCCCATCCACCAAGTTAGATGTATTAAATGTTAAGTTAAGCACTTATTCACACTTACTTGCGTCTTTTATGGGCTTAGAATAGTTAGCAATCACTTTCACCGCTTTCTAACTATTCGTATTCAGAGGTTAAATAGATCTACGTCTATCCCCCATTGAATGGGTTTAACCTAACTTAAAAACATTTAAATTTTATGTCAATGAACTATTAAATTTATCCTTTCTTTTTACAACCACTCTTCAGCTAAATTCCACAACATTTTGTTAACGGAAACATTCTGATCAATAGATTTAACCGGTCTAGTTCTATTGACTAACCTTCTACCATCTTTCTTCAATGAAGAAGTTACAATACCACCACCCAACATATTCTCTTGAACTCTGTTGAATACCTTCCACAACTCATTACCTTTATCGGCAATTCGTCTAACACCTAACAAACCACCCATATCAACTATTCTGTCTTTACCCCAACGTCTTTCAGATGCAATCGTACCAAACTCTACCAACTCATTTGGTGATAGAATTCTACTATTCATATCATCCATCTTCCCATAAACTTCAGGGAAAGCATTAGTCATATTATCAATCGCATTAATTACTTGGTTAGCATCATAATTCTGATGTCTGATTTTATATTCACCAAAGTTAGCTGTAGAAACAACCAACCCATTAGAACATACTAATCGGAATAAACCAATATTAAATTTGAATGATGACGTAGCATCGTGGGAATTAAACATAACAATTTCAGGAACCGTATCACCTACATTCATCTGTTTAGTAAAATTTTCATTACTAAACCTAATTAGGTGTCGTCTGTATTTGTTAGACATAGTGTTTTTCTTTGAATTGTACTGATGTGCTCTTGTTGGCATCCATCCCTGTTCACCCAAACTACTAATTACTTTTGTAGTTGGAATAAAGGTGTATTTATCCGATACTTTACTGTGTGGTTTCTGTGTAAATATTGAAGGTACTCTTTCTTTTAATGTCTCTAAATTCAAATAATCCATATATCTTTTTTTTTAATTCTCTACAAATGTAATAATAATATTTAACTTAAACAATTAAAATATTCAATAACATATTTGGCATACGAAGTTAAAACTTCATTACCCCCAAACATAAAAATATCTTTACCATCACTTACTGATGATAGATATAATTTTTTAAATTCTGAAATATTATCTTTTGTTATCATTACACAAAGGTAATTAATACTTTTGAATTGGCAATGACTTTTTTAATTTAAATACCCTAAATAATTCGTCTTCTATTTCTTTTTTATAATTTTCATAGAATTGAAGGTTGTGAGCATCAATTAATCTTTCACCATTAAGCACACGTTTCACATACTTATCAATCTCACTATTTATATCCCCTATTTTATCTAAATCACTCAAATTACCTTTTTGCTTTACGGCAATTAATAGAAACCAAATTATTAATAATTTTTTTATATTTAATTAACCTATACCTTTTTTTAACTTTACGCATATCGGATTCTTTAAACCTACCCTCAATCATTAATATGTCATATTCTTTTTGTTTCATTATTTTCTTTTTCCATGAATTACGCCCTCACATTCTTCTTGAGTTCCTTCATAAATTACCTTATCTGTTAGTTGTTTTTCTTTTGGGTTAATTGAAGTCAAGAACCCACCTGCACTTATAACTACTAAATATTTTTCTTCTTTATTACCCATCTATTAATTCTGGTAAATCTTCTTTTTTAAAGTATTCATAAATAAAATTCTTAACTGATCCTTCATCGTGTTCAAATTCTAACCATTCTCTAAAATCAAATTGGGGGTAGTGATGTCCTTCAGATTCAAAATCCCCTTCCTCCCATTCTTTTGTCATATAACTACCATCCTCAACACATATTTCCTCCGCGTAATAATAATAATCATCACTTTCTAAAACCCTTACTTTTTCTTCGGAATCTTCTTCTAACTTAAATACAACATTGATCACTCCTTCTTCGTCACAATTAAATTCTATAACTTCACTAATTAAATAATCCTCCATAACTTAATTTTTAGAGATAAATATACTAACATGGTTTTTTTATTGATTTTTTAACCTATTTTCTTCCACATCGATTAATTTTTCTAAATACTGGTGACATTTTTTTAAATCCTGAATACCATTTTTATGTCTCCACCTAGTGACATACTTAACTACGTTTCCCTCTAAGAAATCTAATTTGTGTGATGAAGTATAATCCCATACCTCTATTCCAACGTTATAATGTGCTGGATGTTCGACTTGTTCTTTCCCCATAATTCTATCTTTTATTTAATTATAGGAATTATTATCTATAAAATCAAAAATTAAATTGATCAACTACCTCTTTATACTCTAAATAATATTTGGCGATAGTCTGTGACTCCCTACTACTAACATTAAAATCATTTTTCCAATTAACAAACCCATCAATCTCATCACCTAACATATACTCTAAGGTAGTTTGTTCTTCATCAGCCTCACGTTGTATCTCATTTATATCTAAATTATTAATAAACTCAAATGTTTTATTAATGTGTTCTTCACTCATATCCATACCAGCACCTTTTATATCCGTTTTAATATTTTTTGATTCAATATTAAGTAAGTCTTTTTTAATGTCAGTTAATGAACTATATCTCTTATAATAAAGTTTCTCAGGGTCAAACCCATCAGACCGCCAATCCCTATGCCAACCATGATTAATACCTAATAAGTAATCATTGTTGACATTATCTTTCATAATCAGATACCTCCCGTCACCATTCCAACTATCATAGTATTTCAGACCACTATAATCACTATTAGGTAAACCATATTCAAGTTGCACATCACCTTCGGTTTTATTGTATTCTATAACACCTGGTTTATATACTTCCTCAACAAACTTTTCATACACCTCAATTAATACCCCTATTGGTATTGCGTATTTAACAACAAAAGAAGTCTTACCATAATCACTACTGAATAACTCACCTAAATGTGTCAGTCGATGTAGGGCGTTTAAATAACTTCCTTGAAGTTCATTAAAACTACTTGATAAATCACGCGCTGCTTTTGGTAATAGTCTATCAATTTTGTTTAACTTCTTTTGGAGTTGATCCACTTGTTTACCTATACTCTTAACATTCGAAAGATATTCTCTAAATTTTTCTGGTGATGACGCATTTGAGAATGAAGCTGCTCTTGTCCAATGGGTACCTGAATACCTATTCTCAAAAAACTTCTTCATTTCAACCACCATAGCATCAATGAATCTTTCATTTCTCTTAGGTGAATCTTGTTCTGTTAATATATCTTTAAAATTTAGTTTCATTCTGTATCTATTTCTTCTTGTAATCTATCATATAATATCTCATTGAGGTATTCTTTACTTATATCACCAGCCCCACCATATCTAAAATGTTTATCTTCATCAAAATATATTTTATCTGGGAAAAATACACTATCGTAACCAGCATTATCCCATTCGTTTTCAAATACACGATCTAATATAACATCTGGATCAATCCTTTCACCACCATATTCTAATTCTTCCCATATATTATCAATAAAATATTCACTATTTGATATGTCACTCATTGTTACCGAAATATCAAAAATACTTTTATCCCAACTCCACTTACCATTTAAGTTACTAAAAAAATTTTCTATTTCTTTCATAATATCTTTATGTAACTCATTAGTGTCAGCGTCTTGTTGTGCTTCTGAATGTGCGCAACCTATAATGTCACCAAACCTTTCACCAATATATTCCTCTATTTCATCCTCATCCTCACCAACACTAATAATTGCTCTTTTTCTCATAAAAGACATATTATCCACATTAATATCATCTAACATCCAATAACTATCATAATCAAAACAATCTTGAAAAGGGTATTCCCAATTGCCTTTAAGAAAATCCTCTACAATCCCTTGCATATCACGATCAAACAAATGAGATATTTCTTCGCCAGTATATATTACTTTCATTTCTGGATTGTATTTTGGGTCTTCGTAATATTTATAATAATCAACAACTAAATCAGTTATTTGATCGGTAGTCAAGTCAATATGTTTCATTGTATTATCAATACCAATTCTATCAAACATCTTCCATAGTTTAAGTTTCACCTTTTCAGGTAAAGTTTCATCATTACTATTGTGGTGTTCTCTAATTATGTTACTAATTAATTTTTTCATCATTATAATAAATTTACAATTGTTTCCGTTTTAACTATAATATCTTGATCAGTTATTTCTGATTCACCTACATAATCTAACATTGAACCTGCTGTATCATCCCTAAATTCACCTAACCATTTCTTATCACCAGTTAAAATGTCATCGTCTTTAATTAATTGATAGGGATCCTTAACCTCATCAATATCCATATGTTGTGTTGTAATTAATGTCATTTCCCAATTGTCAACCATAAAGATTGTCTTTTCAACTTCCACCGCACCTTCACCACCACATTCTCCGCAATCTATATTTTCTCTACCAGTACCATCACATGTATCACAATCAATACTATAACCTTCTTCCTCTTCATCCCCTAAATGACCTTCACCATCACACGACGCACAACTCTCTTCATCCTCCCCACTGCCTTGACAATTATCACAACTTTCGTTCTCTAATTCCTCATCGGAAGAATATTCCTCATCCCAATAATCTAATGTAGATATATAAAAAGGTCCATTATATAAACGACCAGGATCATTGTTTTTAAATGCCATAAATAAATCGGTTATAGTATTAAAGAAACCAATTAACACCATTTTAGAAAGAACAACATCATCATTAATACCGAATGTTTTTTTTAATATATCAATAAATATGAGTTTGTTATCATTAGTTACACCGTTATTAACACCCATACGTTTAAGGGTTGACATCATAATTTTTAGTTCAGGTAACCTAAATGGTAATAATTCTTCACCCTCATCGATAAAATCAAATTCTGGGTGAACCTCTTCTTTTAATATTTTTTTAATTAATTTTTTCATTAGTTTGTTTGATAAATATAATAAGTTTTACCATTAACTTCTTCTTCCCATTCTACACCATCATAACTAGACATAATACCGCCCCTATCTTGTTCCATATCTGAGATTGCACTATCCCTATCTATTTCACCATAATAGTCAACGGCATCTTTATAGGAATAACCTAAATTATTAACAAAGTAGTCAATCCCCTCATGTTCAACACTATCTTTAATCGATTGTTGTATTGTTTCTCTAACATCATCTTTATACATATCTACTAAATCAGTCTTTGCAGAATCTATACCAGAATCAACTATTTCTTCTAATTCATCAAACTCAATTTGTAACTCTTCTAAACGTTCATTATATTGTGACACTTCTTTTGATTGATCATACTTTTGAATGTTTAACTCATAAATTTCATCTTTTAAACTATTCTTTTCATCTTGATCGGTGGATAACTCACGTTCTGTTGTTAAGTCTGTTATTTCAGTATCAATATCTTCTACCTCACCTTGTTTATAATCCCTTTCCATTTCTAAATCAGTAATAAGATTATCTATCTCATTTAGTTTTTCACTTTTTTCCTCTAATGCCTCTTCCAAAGCGTCTACCTCATTTTGTATATCAGCTTCCTCAATAATATCATCATCAGACATATCATCAACCCTGTAATCTGCATCCTCAGATGCAAATTGTTCAACAGCGTAATCATCTAATTCTACATAAGAACCTAACCACCCTAAATCACTCGAATCATTTAGATACATATCAATATCATCATTAGCCCTTTCTTTAAATTCTTCATCCGCCTCATCTTCGGTTAATACCTTATAGTCACCACCGTTAACCAAATCTTCAATATCACCATACTTAGTTTTTACCAATAAATCAGGGTGTATATAATCTAAGTGTTGGTGTAAAGCAATGATGTCGTCATCGTAATCATCAATATTATATATAATATCAACATCTTTTAATGATTTAAAATTTTTATCTGCACCTAATTCATCATAATATTTCCTATAGATTATTGCCATGTTAGACGCGTCAGATAAGTCTTTTATCGCAAACGTATTTTGTAATAAGTATATATTTCCTGCAACATCAGATGGGTCTAAATT
>Ga0233411_10000082_pt1 | contig 32714 bp, 37 predicted proteins | sample Na_anoxic_2_MG_FD_179799 | JGI IMG/M metagenome (GOLD analysis project Ga0233411, IMG submission 179799) | Seawater microbial communities from Saanich Inlet, British Columbia, Canada - Na_anoxic_2_MG | ecosystem: Environmental > Aquatic > Marine > Inlet | place: Canada: British Columbia...
ACTGTCATTTTTTTATAAAAAATTGATTTACATATATAAATTATTGTTCATTTAATATTAAACAATGATATATACATTATTTATTGCTATATATTTAATCTCTCTATTCTTAGGATTATTATATTTTTATATACTCTACAATAACATATATAGAAATATTGTGGATGATGAATGATCATTTTTATTATAATTACAGAGATGTTGTTATGATTAAATTTTTAAGAATGGTATTTACTTTAACATATATTCCATATACTCAATAATAATATATATAGAAATGCTACAAACAATTAAAATTTTATAAAGTCACGGGTAACAGAAGATAGATATCTTCAACGGCACCGGTCTTAAGGTTTTCACCTAAAGGAACCTCTCCACATGTTCTGGTATATGCTCAGATTTCAGTCGACTTTTTACCTTTGTAATTTCAACACCGTAGGACTTATGTAGCTGATGATTTAGCCTCCAGCCAGTGATGTCTTATATACAGAAGGAAGAATTGATAAAATATCAATTCCTAATTCTTATAATTTAATAATCAAAAATTATCTGTGAATTTTTTTTATAAACCTTCTTTCTCATAAAAATGCTTTTCACGCACTTGACCTCCATCTAATGCATATCCTGTATTATCCGTACCATATCCTGCATAAGGTGAGTATGAATATCCTCTTGGAAAACTTTCTTTTCTGGGTTTTGTAGACTTATTTTTACCTGTAATATTATCCCACCAATCTTCAAAATCTTGTGTCCAACTTTTCTTATATTTCTTGCAATTATCTTTGGATATATACTTATCATAATCCGGATGTTTGCTAATATCTTCATAAACAACCTTATATTTATCATCTGATTGACATTGTGATTTTAACATATATCTATCCTTATCAGGCCAATATGCAGCACAATATTCCGGTAATTCACTCTTCAACATATAATTATTCATATCTGGACAAGTCTGTACCATAGATTTTTTAGCATATTGACTCATATCTGGACAAGGCGGGATACTACTTTTTAGTACATATTTGTCAATATCTTTATTTTTAGTAATATCACAGTATCTGCATCCATGGCGTTCATCAATTACAATATTACATGTTTTATCACTAATATATTGGTGATCACATCTGGGGCATTTTTTATCGGGTTTTTTATCATCATTATCTTTAATTCCACCAAATCCCCAACCGTATAATTCTGATGCACCTTCTCCAATTTCGCTGGTTGTAGATTTCTCTGGATTATCAAAATATTCAATTTTACTATTCATTAAAATTACGATTAAAATTAGTATAATTAAAAGAACACTAATAGTTAAATAACGCATATTATATATTATATTTATATATTTTTTATAAATTGGTGAAAAATATATTACATTATATATATAAATATAATATGTGTGATAAATGTAAAAAATATACTATTAAAGAATATAAAAATTGTCCTAAATGTGGTAATAGTCTTTTAATTTTAGATAGAGAAAAAAATAATGGTATAATATTTTCTATAGCTGATTATAATAATTGTAAAAAATGGCTTATGAAAATGTTTACAATTGATGAAAATGAATTTGATATTATTTGGTTCAAATATTTGAATGAAAACATAATTAATGATAAACCAACAACTGAATTTCTTATATTAGATGACCTTCTATTTACTATTTATTATATCACTCCAAATACAAAAAACTTGGTAGATGAAAATAGTAGGTTATATAAAATAATTTCTGATGTTAAATTATCAAATAATCCTTTTGAATTATTAAGTGATTCACAAAAAATTAAATATCTATTTCATAAAATTAATAAATTAGAAAAATTATTATCACACTAATATATATATTTAATATTATATGTTAAACTATATCTATGAAATAACATCAGCTATTTTAGCATCATTTGTTGCTATATATGGATTAAATTATCTTTATGAAATTTTTCCACATTTAAGACAAGAACTTGGTTCATATAGAAATAAAATTATATATACACCGTCACTATTTATAATAGTCACACTTTTAATTGCAAAAATTTTGGATAGTCTTATTGATGAAGATGCAAAAATTAGAAACTATTTTTCATATATTAAAGGAATATTTATCGGTATTATCATGGCATATTTTGGTAGTAAATATTGGAAACTCAATAAAATTGTAAAAATTGATAATCCTATTATGTACTATATATACTGTGTTATTGTTTCTATTATTTTATATGGATTTGTAATTGAATATATAAAAAAAAATATATAAAAATATGTAAATTATATATTAGTAATGTCTTGGTACTGTTATCTTATTAAATCAACAGACTCCCAACATCAAAATAAATCTTATAACGGTTCCACCAATAATCCTATCAGAAGATTGCGTCAACATAATGGAGAAATTGTTGGTGGTGCATATAGAACTAAAATTGGTAGACCATGGAAATATTATGCTATTCTAAAAGGTATGCCAAACCATGTCAATGCGTTATCTTGTGAATGGCGTATTAGATATCCTAATAATAAAAGAAAAAAACCTGCTAAATATTTAGGTGTAAAAGGTAGAATAATAGGTTTAAATGAAGTATTAAAACTGGATCAATGGACACAAAGGTGTACAATAGCTAATAAAGATATGAATTTAGAATTATGGATACTTAAAGAATATGAATATTTAATTGATAATCTTCCTAATAATATTACTTTATATATAGTTGATGATATAGATCCATTAAAATTATAAAAAAAGTGATTATTATTATTTAAAAATTGTATATATATATATATATATATATATAATGTATACATCAAGAAAGAATAGAAGTAATTCATTACCAATAATTGTAAGAATATTAAAAAAAAAATGCGGAAATTGTAATAATTATTTATTAAAAAATGAGAGGTGTCCTTGTATAGATGATATTTATCCGAATAAAATTGAAGTTAAAAGATCTGTAAAAAGAATTATGTCTCAACCAATAATAGAAATAAGTAATGATAACAATTGATATATTTTAGTAATCAAAAATAATTTTACTAAGATTATTTTTGATATAAAGAATATATGTTTATAATTATAATATAAAAAAATATGGAGAAAAATATTGAGGAAAATATGGAGAAAAATATTGAGAAACCAACTAAAAAAAGAAGATATATGGATACATTTAATAATCAAGGTGAAATTTTTATACAAGAGAATCAATCATATCTATTAATGAGCGAAAATGAATTATTACATAAACTTGATAATTTAGAAAATTTATTTTCAATTATGATGAATAATATTCAAAGTCTTAATAATGAATTAATCAAAATTGAAAATCAAATTGAAGATATTAAAGATAATAATGATATTAAAGATAATAATGAAATTAAAGAAAATGATGAAATATTATGTAAAGATTTAGAAAATTTAGTTATTTTAGAAGAAAATAATGAAGATGAATATATGAATTCATACTTCTCATAAAATAAATATCTTGCTATTTTATATATATAAAATGCAATTCAATCTTGAATTTATTATTGCTATGTTGGTTGCACTATATGCATCATATTTAGTTAATTATGGTACACCTAATTTAAATCCATTTATAACTTTTATGTTATTACCATTAACAGTTGCATATATAATGGTTTTAATTATTAACAATATCTGGCCTGGTATTAATATTTGGGGTAATAAAGTCTATAATTATGGTGAAAATACTGTTTTATCAGAAATTAATGAGACAGGATATATCCAATTATTCCCACCTATTTTTATTGTTCTCATCATTTTTGCATTGATGTTATATAATAGAGTTCTTGGATAATTATTTAATCAATAGTTGTATTTCTTTTTTTATTTTAGCTGTATATTTATTTTTAATATCATTATTATTTAATTTATTAATTCTAATTAACAAATCTATATTTTCAATTGTTAAATTATTATTTTTTATAATATTTACTAATTGATTCTTATCACCATTCTTATTAAATAGATGAAAAACTATCATCTCTGATAAAAAATATAAATCATCAAAAGATAAATTTAAATTTAATTTATTACTTAATGTATTTATCATTTTTTTATTAGTATGAAATTGTGAAATCCTATTTAATAATACTGTATATTTTATCTTATCTGTCTTCACAAATGATTTTTTTAATTTACCTATCTCATTTATTTTTAAAGCATACGTTAAAGACATAGTATCTGATATTTCCCAAGATTGATTATCATAAATAGCAGTTTGATAAATATCATTTTCAATAAAAGCCTCTGAACATTCTAAAATTTTATTAAATTTTTCATCTACAGGAATATCTTTATTATATATAGAATTAATATAATTTTCATGCAACATCATCGGTAATTGTAATCTATCACTATCGTAATAATTTAGTAAATTATTATTTGATAATTCTGTATTTAATATATTACGTGTCATCTCAAATATTTGTATATCTACATCTTTTTTAACAAAAGTATTTACCATAGTATCTACAATATCTAAAGTTATTAATTCTGATTTATGAAGAGTATATATATCATACAAAATATTTATTAAACGACGTATATCACCCATTGAATGTTGAATGATTATAATTTTAGCACTTGGTTCTATATTCATACCTTCACCTTTTTCAATTTTATCAACAACTTCCTCTAAATTTATTACATTTGGTTTGCTCATTTTAATCTCAAAAGAAAGATTTTTTAACTCTGTCAACTTCTTATCACTAAATTCATTATATGTACAAATAATTGGATTATTAATATTAAATTCATTCTTTGTCTTACGAGATTTAATAATATTCAAAAATTCTGTCATACCACCCTTATCTCCACCTGAACATAATGTATCAATTTCATCCATAATTATACCTGTTGGCATTTTTCCAGCTTTAAACATATCAATCACGCTATTATAACCTAATACTTTATCAAAAATATCTCGTATATTTTTAGGACCTCTAATTGAAGAAGCATTAAATTCAATAATATTATAATTGTATTCTTTTAATGCTAAATTAGCCGCGGTTGTTTTTCCAATACCTGGGGGTCCAGATAAAAGTAAAATCTTTTTTGATTTAGGGTTGTTAAAAGTTTTAAACCAATTGTGTATAGATTTTAATTTAGCATCATTACCAATCATCTCACTTAGAGTATTTGGTTTGTATTTATCAGTCCATAATTCCATTAATATTATATAGTGATAATTCTTTTAAATCCATTTTTAAATTTTTAAATAAATAATTTCATTTTTTATTAAAATTTCAATAAAAAATAAACAATTTTATATATTATACATATGCAAAATAAAGATAGATATCTATTTTTACAAAATGCAGGATCAAAAGATTTAGAAAAAATATTTCCACCTATTGCAAAAATTGGCTACCAAAAATAATAAATATAACATTATTTTACAAAAAGATTTTGGTTACCTTAAACAAAATGGTGGATTTTTTTCAGGGAAGAAGAATAAATGTGGGTTTGACGGACCAGATAATGGTGTTTTGAAGTAATTTTGAAGAAGAATAGATGGACAGAAATAAGTTAATGATAGTATATTTAAGAATTGCAAACAGAATCAATACCGATCCAAGAAGCAGGAACATTTTTATTTAATTTATCTGTCACGCAGCAATCTCTCCATAAACATCTATCTTTTATTTCATTTCTGTTTTTTACAGGCCATTTAGCAATTGTTTTAAAATTTTTGGAATTACCATCATCTAAACAGTCAACATTTTTACAACGTCTTGAATCTCTCTTTATTACTGGTAAATTAAATTTATTTACACATCTATGTTCACCTTCACCAACATTACCTGCATTATTCCAATAATCTGGACATTGTGCACCGGTTGCTTCCATATAACTTGCAGGAGGCCATGCAACTTGTTTATCTTTAGTGGATGGTTGTTCCATCCATCTTGCTAAAAAGTAATATATAATAACTAATATAAAAATTAATCCAAAAAATCCTAAAATAGTTAGTATCAATCTTTCTGTATCCATTATATTTAATATCAATATTTTTTTATAAAAATATATTTAATAATAATATAAAATGATATATCTTATTCTTATAATATTATTTATATTTTTACTACTAAGTCAAAATTATTATGAACATCTTTGTTCAGGTTGCAAATGTTCAGGTTGCAAAATTCCAACTGACGCAAACGGCAATTGTCAATGGTTAAATAAAACAGATAAATGTTGTCCACAACATTGTACTAATTATAAACCTGATAATAATCCTGATAATAATAAAAAAGAGTGTAAATATGATAATGATTGTGAGAATTGTAATAATTGGACAAAATGGAAATGTGTTGATAATTCTTGTAATAGAATTAATGATAAACTTTATGCGAATAAAAATTGCAATTAAAATATATATAATATTTTATAAATATTATGGATATTATTCAAACTAAATGGCTCTCAGAAGTCAATCTCTCAAATATTGATCTTGTTGGTGGAAAAAACGCATCTTTAGGTGAAATGTTATCCAATTTACAAACTCTTAATATTAAAATTCCTAACGGTTTTGTTGTTACAACTGATGCTTATACATATTTTCTTGAATATAATAATTTAGATTCAAATATCCATGATATCTTAAATAATATTGACTATAATGATCATACAAAACTTAGAAGAGATGCGCAAAAAATTAGACGTCTCATTCAAAACGGTAACTTTCCTACTAATCTTCAAAATGATATTCTTGATAAATACCACCAACTATCACAACTCTATACTGATATTAATGGAGATCAACAAGAAGAGACTGATGTAGCGGTTAGATCTTCTGCAACAACTGAAGATTTGTCTGAAGTCTCATTTGCAGGACAGCAAGACACTTATCTAAATGTGAGAGGTGGTAGTCAATTATTGGAAAGAATCAAAAATTGTTTTGCAAGTATTTTCAATGAAAGAGCTATTGATTATAGACACAATGTTCACTTTGATACAACCACTATTAAATTAAGTGTTTGTGTACAAAAAATGGTTCGTTCAGATTTAGCTTCCGCTGGTGTTGCATTCTCTATTGATACTGAATCAGGAAATAAAAATGCAATTGTGATTAATAGTTCTTATGGATTAGGTGAAATGGTTGTTAGTGGTCAAGTTCAACCAGATGAATTTATTGTCTTCAAACCAACTTTGAACCAAGGTTATGATTCTATTATTGATAAAACTTTAGGAAATAAATTGGAAAAGATGATATATTCTGATAACCAAGATAAAAGGACTAAAACTATATCAGTTTCTTTAGATGATTATAATAATTTTTCACTAAATGATAAAAATATTTTACAATTAGCTAAATGGGTTACCACTCTTGAAGAATACTATTCAAATAAACATCAAAAATGGTGTCCCGTTGATGTAGAGTGGGCGGTTGATGGTATTACAAATGAACTCTACATTGTTCAATGTCGTCCTGAAACTATTCATTCCAATAAAGATCAAAATATTTTAACAACATACTCATTAGTTAATAAAAGTGTTGAACCTATTTTACATGGTATTGCTATTGGAGATAAAATTTCACATGGACATGTAAAAACCATTCTGTCATTAGACTCCAGACAAAATGATCTTGAATTTAACGATGGTGATATACTCGTCACTGAAATAACTGATCCTGATTGGGAACCTATTATGAAAAAAGCAAGTGCAATTATTACTGAAAGAGGTGGTAGAACTTGTCATGCAGCTATTATTGCACGTGAATTAGGAATTCCCACTATAGTTGGTGTAATTAATTCGACCAAAGAGTTAAAGAGTGATCAAATGATAACAGTTAATTGTGCGGATGGTGAAGTAGGTTACATATATGATGGTGAATTGAAATATAATAAGAGTGAGCTTATTTTAGATGACATTAAGATGCCAGAAAAGACTAAAATTATGATGAATGTAGCATCCCCTGAAAAAGCTTTTCAATTTGCCAAGATTCCTAATTTTGGTGTAGGATTAGCAAGATTGGAATTCATTATCAATAACACTTTACAAGTTCATCCATTAGCATTATTACATCCTGAAAAAGTTGAAAATAACGATGTATTAGATAAAATTGACGATCTTGCTAAAAGTTTTGAAGATCCAATTGAATTCTTTGTCAATAAATTAGCATACGGTATTGCTAAAATAGGGGCAGCATTTCACCCTAATAATGTGATTGTTAGATTTAGTGATTTTAAATCTAATGAGTATAGAAATCTATTAGGTGGCAAATATTTTGAACCTCATGAAGAGAATCCCATGATTGGATGGAGAGGTGCTTCTAGATACTATTCTAAAGAGTATGAACAAGCTTTCGGATTAGAGTGCGCAGCAATCAAAAAAGTTAGAGAAGAAATGGGGCTGACTAATGTAATTGTGATGATACCATTCTGTAGAACAGTGGAAGAATGTCAAAATGTTTTAGCAGTTATGGAGAAATATGGATTGAAACGTGGGGAGAATGGATTACAAGTATACTTAATGTGTGAAATTCCAAGTAATGTTATCTTAGTTGATGAATTCTGTAAATATGTTGATGGATACTCTATTGGTAGTAACGATTTAACACAATTAACACTCGGTCTCGATAGAGATTCAGAATTGGTGTCGCATATATACTCAGAAAAAAATAGTGCTGTAAAACAAATGATATCAATGGCTATCCAAGGTTGTAAGAGGAATGGGACCAAGATTGGTCTATGCGGGCAAGGACCGAGTGATTTTCCAGATTTCGCAAAATTTTTAGTTGATGAAGGAATTGATTCTATTTCTCTTGTTCCTGATTCAGTGATCAAAACTGTTTTAATGTTGAATCAAATGGTCTAAATGAAATTATTAAATGGATTAAGTAAAAATATTTTTATTATTTTATTAAATTTTAATGAAATAATACAAAAAATGTAAATCCTACAAATATATTTATATCAAGTGGATATCATTATGTTGATTTTTTCAAAAAGTACTAGTCACAGATTTTAAAATTTTCGTTCCTTTACTCGAAACATTTTTCGGAAGCTCAATTTCTTGTGGCAATGTGCTGATTCGGTGGAGATATCCGATATATTGTTCTATAGATGACAGTATGCGCGGCAAAATTACATTTACTACCTTCATATTAAGCTCTTTTATCTGTTCTGTGATTCTATCCTGCAAATTACGGCTAAATTGGAGATATATTGAACGCATGATCACTTCGAGATCAAGGTTTGACTGTTCTCCTATCAAATACTTCTTATCAGAACGAAGGTATACTTGATATCTAACCATATTGTGAACCAATTGTACGTTAGCTTTTGAGAAAAATGCGTCACCTAAGACGGAATGGCTTTGAATTCCGTAAAGGGCTTGATTCTGAAATGAATCATTGGGTTTATTTCCATCAAAGGGTTGATACCATTCAACAGGTTTTTCGTTAATATTTATAACACGTCCATTTTGAAATTGTGGAAAGACTTCTTGATTTCTATCATTTGGTTGTAAAAAACTCATCTATATAATTACACAAGAATTTTTATTTTTATTTATATCACATCCATAATTCTTTTACGTATAATATGTATCTTTGAAACTAAATTCTTCTGTGTACCTAACATTACTAATGATATTGTAATTGTACCTTCATATTCAAATATTTTATGTTCTATATAACTTTTATCACTCATAAAAATAAATGGTACCAATTTTACTATCTTCATTAAATAAAAAATTAAAATCCCCATTATTACCATTTGTGCAATTATTTCAATCATTATTTTCCAAATTGGTTTACTTTCATCTACATCAGGAAATATTTCTTCTAATACTACACTAACTGGTATAGATATTAACAAATATAGTATTATATATTGTGAAATTTCTAATAATTTATATAATCTAATTTTATTAAATGTTGTTAATTTTTTCAATCTATTATCAAAATATTTTTTATAAACCATATATATTTATATCTGATTTTTTTTATAAAATATTGGAAAAATACTTATAATTTTAATTCAAAGAATAATGAAATTACACAATTACCACATTTTCTTCAAATATTTCCTCCGGAGTTTTGGAGGAAAAATCAACTTGGTCAATAAATGCACGAACTGATTTTTCCGCTTCTTCTATTTGCCTTCGGGCAGCGTAACCACGTCCTCTACGTAACCATCTCGCCTCCGCTTTAGCAATAGAAGTTGCTTCATTTATAAGCCTTTCGGCTTCTGTTGTTCTTTTCGTTCTTGCTGGCATCGAAACTAATTGTATACTTTGTAACATATAAATTTTAACCATCATTTTTTATAACTAATTGTTGAACATACATATATTATATTTCATTATCTTCTTCTTAACCAATTAATGTCTGACACCTGTTATATTTGCCTCCCCATGTCTAGAATCTATTAAAGTGTCTTTCAAAACATCTACCGCTTCTGTCACTTCTAACATAATCGTTTGATCACATTTTAAGTCCAATATTTTACCATTTTTATCCAAAAATGTGATAATAACTTCATCAAATTTCTCTAAAGGTGACTCATAAAATTTTAACACACTTGTCTCGACTTTATTTTCATGACTGATACTAATTTTTGCGAAAATATTCGTTGTATCCTCCATCTCATCACTGTTATATATCATCCTCTTGGGTAGATTTTGACTCTTTACTAAATTTCCAGCTATTCGATCTTCAGCATATGATGGTATTGTCAATTTCAATAGAATATATGGTTCCACTTTAAAGATATAATTGCAATGATTAGCGCTTTGCCCAGCGCTTTGCCCAGCGCTTTGCTTAACACATTGATCCTTATAAATATCAAAACATTTCTCTTTACTTACATTAGATGGTGAATTATTTGTTAAAACATATTTAAATTCTTCATCACACTCTTTCCAATTAAAAATATTCATTAAAGATGAATTATTAAAATCAATAGAAAATTCTCTGGATTCACCTATTATAGGAAGACATTCTAACTCTTTATCACTAAAATTGCTAATAAAATTATGTTTATTTATTAAAGTTGATTTTAAATAACTCTCAATTGATGATACAGTGACAATATTTTGAGCTGTTTTTGTCTTCAATTCCTGTCCATTGGGTCTCGGTATTAATAAATATCTTTGATAATTTACACCACTAATCACAATTTCATCTATCCGTTTATACTCATTACCATTGCTATTACCTTGCCAAAATTCTTGGCAATTGAATAAAAGATTGGAAAATCCACCTATATTAGGAAGATTAGTTGGTATTAAAGGTAGATTTTGATTACTAAATGGTGTATCCTGTTTAACTAAAATATAGATACCAGTTTGAACAGGTGAACCAACTTGTGGAGTAAATACATCATCTCCTGATTGTAATAAGGTTTGAACTGCTACAATTTCCGGCACTTGTAATCTATTGATTATTTTAATATCATTCAATACAGGGTCAATTTTAACATCTATATTCTGTATATTACCATTATCATCTGGTACCATACTCATATATTGAGACATAATATTAGCTAAATTTTGTGAAGAGTAGATACCGCATGGTATCTCGGTAGTAAAATATCCACTCTCATTTATCCATGAAATAGTAGTCTTAGTTAAAAATAGGTTATTAATATTGATATCAAGTAATTTAATAGATTCAATATAATTGAATTGACTACCCAAAACAAGTTTATAATTGTTTGGATTAGGATACACTTTGTGATTTCTATCACGACTATCTAATAAGAGAGATGTGGTCTTATATTTTTTATAACGATCTTTAACAATATCACGAACTTCATCACTTATAATTGGATCCCAATTACGATTGTATCTTTTGGGAAATGGTTGATCAATAGTTTTCAGAACATTGACACGATCACGAGTTCTCTGGTTTTCATTAAATTGGATTTCATTAGTGTTTATAAAAGTATTTGTATTTAGTAAATCGTGTGGATTCATATAATATATTATATTATATGAATTTATTTATATGTTTTTAATCATTTTGAATATTTAGTAATATTTAGTAATATTTAGTAATATTTAGTAATATCTAATTATAAATAAATTATGGAATTAATAGAGTATCAATACTATTATTAAATCTATCAATATATTTTGAATAATTTAATGTTTCCATACAATATTTTTTTAAATCAAAAACAGATTCTTCATACCATGTTGGATAATTTTTACATACATTATTATATAAATATTTACCATACTCCTTATTATTTTCATATAAAATAACTGGTCTATATTTTTTTATAGTTTCCATTGCTCTTGAAAATATAAATGTTTCAGAACCTTGTGCATCACAATGAATAAAACCAATATCATCTAAATCCATACTATCAATGGTTGTTAATTTTATACTCTCACCACCATTACCTAAACAAATTCCTCCAAAATTGCATTTTAAATTACTCTCTTCATTATATCTTTTGGATACAACACCTCCTCCACCATCTAAATCAATATCATTCATTCTTCCTTCTCCATTATAACAAAATACTCCTGAATTAAAAGGAATAATTTTATTTTGTAAATTATTTTGATTTATATTTTTAACTAATAAATTATACATATTAAATTGTGGTTCATAAACATATAATTTATTTTTATCGCTTAAAAATGATGAATAAATAACACTTGAAGTTCCACAATGTCCTCCTATTTCTAAAATATTGCGATTTGGATTAATATACTCTTTTAACATATGTAAAGTTTCAATATCCCAATAAGAACCTCTTCTAAAATCATTTATAATAAATGTTTCATTTTTGTATAATGTAATTAAACCATAGGGAGTTTTAAATGTTTCCATTATATGTATGTATATATAATATACATATATTATTTGAACGCAATTTTATAATATTTGATAATAGATATAATATAAAAATTAGAAAAATATAGTAAAAATAATTATATATATTATAATAATGTTAAATCAATCTGACATAAGAAAAGAAATAGTTAATTTATTAAAAAAATATTATTATAATTATAACCAAAAAAAATGGAAACAATTTGAAAATAAAAGATATAATAATCTTGAACAAGATTTTAATAATATTTGGAAAAATGAACATGGCGGATATATTTCCCCACAATTACTTGAAGGATTATTGTCCAGTAAATACCTTCTATCTGATATTTTACCTAAACTAATTAAATCTGAAAATAGATTAATTTTGCCAGAAACTCCATCTAATATTAAATCATTTCAAAAAAAATATGTCCTTACTGCTAATAAATTACTTTGTGAAATAAATACAAAGAAACCTTTGTTCATTGATCTAAGAGATAATTATGGTGGAAAACCTGAAGTAATTGTAGCAGGATTATTACCATTATTAATGTTAGTTCCATCTAAAGTTTTAACATATATTAAAACACGAGATGGTAAATTTAAGAAAGATTTAATAAGAGAGAAAAATTGTATAACAAGTATTATTACACCTGTTTTCATAAAAATGGGACACTAAAAATCCCAAAAAAATAAAAAAAACAAAATGTAATAACATAATGGTTATTATTAAATAATAACCAAACGGTGGATATACTTATCTCTATAATAGAGTATATATCCTTTTATGATTTTAATTCCACATCTCTTCTAAAATTATATGGTCTTGTTCTATCATTCATATATTGTTTTACTATTTTTTGATAATTTAGAACTGCATTTTTATCTCTATTGATACATCCAATAGCTCTATTTTTCTCCGTTAGGATTAGCACTGAATGTATTTTTTTATTATTTATATCTCTCATATTTTTTACTTTATCTTCTGTTTTATAATCTAAACAAGAAGTTCTAAATTCATCTATAGTAATTACTTTAAAATTTTTAGCTAATAATCTTTTTATACCTATACATGGTGTTGATATAAAATTTCTCATTTGTTTTGTTATATTCCAATTGCCAATAATAATTGCTGGTTTTTTATCTTTTGTTTTATAGTTATTTTTAATATTATTTACCAATTTACTTTCTGTTCTTTGTTTATTTATATATTGTCTCCACTTGAATTTTCTTAATTTTATTTGGTTATAGAATTTTTCTAATTTGCCATTTATTTCCAATTTGACTTTGATATAATTCTTAAAATTACTATATATACAACTTTTTGAATTATAATTGCTCAATTTTGTCTCCTCTTCAATAACACTATTCTTATTTTTCATATCTTTTAATATTTCTTGATATTTTAATCTTTCTGTTTCATATATTCTTTGACAAGATGTATATCTAAAATAATTTTTATTATCATCCATCATATATAAAAGAAAAAAAGAATTTACATATTATTGTGAAAATTGTGATTTTGGTGTATTTACAGAGTCATCATATAAAAAACATTTAGATACAAAAAAACATAAAATGAGGATAGTATAATATTACAAATAGTAAGTTTTTTTATTATTTATAGATATATTTCTGAAATTAAGTTCTTCAATAATTGGTTTTATTTTTTTACACAACCCATTCAAATTTTTAATTGCTTCTCTATTTTCTTTAATACAAGTATAATATATTATCGGAATATTTTCATAATGTTTATTCATAATTGATATACTATATCTATATCTAATATCACCACCTTTCAAAAAATCATTAGGACAAGTAAATCCTAATAATTTTCCCAAAATATTATCAAATGTATCTTTAATTTTAAGATTTTTTAATTTTTGAATATCTTTTTCATATAATTTATTATAAATAACAATTGCGCTGTTATTTTTTTGAATATTACTATGTAAGTGATTCATAACAAATATTTCTAAACAATCATATTTACTTATGAAATTTTTTAATTTGTTTAAAATTTGAGTTGTTACAAAATTATAAGTTGCGTTACGAATATTATTATAAATTAATATTATATTTACTTTTAAGTCTATATTTTTAATATAGTTTAATTCATTATATAATATAATATTTTTAACCATTTATAATAATATAATATATTAAATATTCAATTTATATATTAAGTATTTATTCTGATTAACAAAAAATATAAAATAAATATAAGTATTTATTTTATATGGTAAAACATTATTCTAAAGATTATAAAATATCTGCTATTAAATACTATAAAAAGCATAAAAGTTTTAGAAAGACTTGTGAAATATTTGGATGTTCTAAGTCTTCTCTTCAAAGATGGTTGAAGAGATATGAGATAAATAAATCATTAAATAGAAAAGCATCAAAAGACAAATATATATTTTCTGAGGATGAGAAGAAATTTATAAAAGAACATATTTATAAACACGCAAATATCACATTAAAACAATTAACAAAATTAGTAAATCAAAAATTTAACAAAAATTATAGTTATATATCAATTTATAGATTGGTGAAAAAATTAAATATTACTCATAAAATGTTAAGAAAAAAATATTTTCCAGAAAAAGGTAATTTAGAAGTCGAATTATTAGAATATTATAAAGAGTTATTGAAATACAATATTGATAAAATTATATCTATTGATGAAACAGCATTGTATATCAATATGACAAAAGAAAGAGGTTGGGCTAAAAAGGGAAGAAGAGCAATTGTAAGAACAAATATTTATCCATATAAAAAATTTAATATGTTATGTGCAATTACTCATGGAAAAATAGTTGGTTTAGAAATATATAAAGAAACAGGAGGTTTAACGTCAGAAAAGTTTATAAATTTTATTAGTAAATATATAACAGGAAAGTATAAAAATTATTTAATTACGATGGATAATGCAAGATTTCATCATTCAAAAATAGTAAAAGATTATATTATATCAAATGGAAATAAATATTTATATACGATTAGGTATAATCCACAGACAAATGCTATAGAGAATTTCTTTAATCAGTACAAACATTACATAAAATTGGAAAGTCCTCAGTCATATGAAGAATTAGTAAAAGTGAGTAATTATATAATCAATCATAATATTAAAAAGAAAAATTTGGAAAATTATTTTAAATATTTGTTTATACAAGCAATAGAGCATATAAAAAAATATTCATAAAAAAATTTATAAAAGTGTCCCATTTTTGTGAAAACGGGTGTAATAATTATTCTAAAATATGTGGTTCTAATAAAAAATTAAAACAAATTCCAGATAAAATTATTGTTTTAATTAATTCAAAAACGATGAGTTCAGCTGAACAAACTGCAATAGTTCTAAAAATATTATCAAAAATAACAAATATATATTTTTCAGGAGAAAATACTGCTGGTGAAACTACAACTAATAAATATTTTAACCTTTCTAATAGTGGTGGTATTGAGATACCATGTGGCATCATGTCAGATTATAAAAAAAATATTTATCCAAACGGTGTTAATATCAGTTATACAATATAATTAAACAATTTTAACTTTTCCTTTCTTAACTGTTTTCTTAACTATTTTCTTAACTGTTTTACCACTACTCCCACTAGTTTCATTATGTTTTCCCATATAATCTTTCATCATTTTTTCATATACTTTCCCAAATTCACTCAAATCTTCCATCCATAAATCCTTATCACTTTTACTCTCAAGTTTTTTATATTCAGCCATCTTAATTTCGTGTTCTTTCATCATTCGTTCCATCACTTTCTGAGTTAAAGTTCTAATTTGCATCTTCAATAGATAATCATATGTATATTCGTCTTGATTAATTTCTTCTTCTTCTTTATTAATATTCGCTGATTCTTTATTGCTAAATTTAGGGAAATCATTCTCTTCTAAGATAGAAATAATTTCTTCTTCTGGTTTGCGAATATCTATTTTCTGATCTCGCACAAATTGAATAAACTTAATCTTAGCTTCCATAATATCTAATTCCTTCTTCATTCTTATTAACCAATACAATTTGCGTTTCAGATAATATTCTAATCTCAATTTATAAAAATCTTGTAAAATATCTTCTACATTATCATATTTTCTCAATTGACATTTAGCATTATATAAGTGCATATTACCAGTATTTAAATTCGCTACTAAATCAAAATCTTTTTCAAATTGTACTATATTCTTTTTATATGTTGCCAATTTAGTTTTAGCCATTTTAATTCTAAGATGTACTTTAGTATCTGTATGTCCATTCATTTTTTCATAATCTGTAATAAATTGTTTCTTTTTTAATTTAGCATCCTTCACACTACTATCAATTACTAACTTATCTATTTTTTCTATATAATTTGATGACCATGTACCAATCGGTAATTCTGTAATATCAACTGTAGTATCATTAATAAAATTATATTTTCCACGACATTCATATTTTTTACTATCCACTTTTTTAATTTCACCCTCAAATCCTCTATACCACGGTATCATCTCTTCCATTACATCATTATTCATCAACTTTTTAATATTTTTAACCAAATCTAACGGATTGAAACAAGGCACTTCTGTACTAAATCCCGTTCCAATACCTTTTGTACCATTAACTAAAATTGTTGGAATTAATGGTAAATACCATTTAGGTTCAATTGATTGACCATCATCATCTAAATATTCAAATATTGGCAGATCCATTTTATTATACATAATTGATGCTAAATTCGTCAACTGTGTAAAAATATACCTTGGACTAGCGTGATCTTTCCCCGAAGATACTAATCTTGTACCAAACTGACCAACCGGATCTAATAAATTAATATTATTAGAACCAACAAAATCTTGTGCCATTGCAATAATTGCACCGTGTAAACTTGCCTCACCATGATGATAAGCAGAATGTTCACTCACATAACCTGCAAATTGTGCTACTTTAATCTCACTTTTAAGATTTCTTTTAAATGCACTAAACATAATTTTCCTTTGAACTGGTTTAAAACCATCACACATTGATGGAATACTTCTCATACAATCATAATTTGAAAAATGAATTAAATCCTTATCAATAAATTCTTTAATACTAACTTGTTTCTGTTTAGGTTCTAAAACATTATACATATCATATCCTTCTAACCACTTTTTACGATCATCAGAATATGTTTTACTATCACCAAAAGCTAATTTTAAAGCATCATGTGATCCTTCATCTTGACCATTATAATTAACCAATTCTTTATCATAAGATTTAAAATACTCTTTACCTTCTTGTGCTGTACTTGTTCCTAAACCTTTATAATACTTTATATTCCATCCCTTAATTTCTGTATTTTTTTTCCAAGTTTCATAATCTCCTAATGAATAAAAAGGTATTACATTCTTACCTTTACTAACTTTAACAATTGGTGTAGGCAATGATGTAATAAATCCTTCAATCTCTGTTAATTCAGACCAGAATGTGTTAATAATATTCATCAATAAACCCTTGATATGACTTCCATCAACGTCCTGATCTGTATAACACATAATTCTACCATAACGTAGTTCACTAACATCTTTATAAATTTTTCTTGTTTTCTTTGCACTTGTTTTCTTACCATTTGTAGAAACTTCAAATTCATATAATTGTAAACCCATAATCTTAATAATATTTTTAATTTCTTCATTTTTAAAAATAACATCCTCCATCGTTTCACCTTTTTTGGGTTTTAAATCACGCACATTTAATAGTTTTCCCTTTAACGGAAAAACACCGAATTTTTCACGACCTACAACTGATAATCCTGCAATTGCTGTTGCTTTAGCTGATAATCCTTCTGTTAAAATTAAAGTACATTCACATGATTTATTAGTTCCTGCCCATGTTGCATCATCTAAATTAAGAATACGAATCGTTTTCTTTTTCTTATTTTCTGTAGTTGTCATTAAATTCATATTACTCTTATGATGTCCCAATGCTAAACTTCTTTCCACAATTTCTGTTTTAGCAAGTTTCTCAATAAATTTATCACTTACTACACATTTAGAACCAAAATTTTTACTAATAGTTGTCAATTCCTCTTTTGTCTGACTACTGAAACTCGGATTTTCAATAAAACATTTCAAAAATAAAAACATATTCTTTTTAATGTATTCTGGTTTAATTTGTAACTTATTCCTACCACGGTTAGCCAAATATTTTGATAATTTATTAGCTATATGTGTTGAAACATAATCTACATGTTTTCCTCCCTTAAATGTATATATACCATTAACAAATGAAACATGTTCAAATTCTTCATCTGGACTTACAGAAACAGCAACTTCCCATCTATCATTAACTTCTTCATAGATTCTCTCTTTTTCATTCTTAGTTCCAATAAACATATCAATATATTTTTCAAATTGTTTACATTCTAATTTTTTATCATTCAAAAATACAGTCACAGTTTGATCTGTTGTTGCTGTCATATCCCATACACGTTTAGACATTAATGAGATAATATCGTCCTCTAACTCTGTCATATTAAATTTCTCTAAATCTGGATAAAATGTAACTTTTGTATAAGGTTTGTTATAACAATTTGTTATCTTTGGATCTTTTTTGTCATACATATTGTTACTAAATTCTTGAATATATTTTTTTGTTGTTACAGCATCTACAGTCTCAATTATAAATTTTTTTGAAAAAATACAGCACGCCTTGCTACCTATTCCATTTTTTCCGCCGACAATTTTCTTTTCTTCTTTATCATAGTTACTTGATGTTAATAAATGTCCAAAAATCATTTCAGGTATATACATATTGTGTTCAGGATGCATTGCAATAGGAACACCATCTCCATTATTGTAAACACTTATTTCATTCTTTTCTTGATTAATATTGACTTTTATTTTAGTTACTTGATTGTATGTGCCATTTTGTTTCAAACGAATATGATGGTCACTTGCATTAACCAAAATCTCATCAAAAATTTTATATAAACCATTTACAATTGAAACATCTTTTTTTACCATATTCTCGTCATTAAATACCCAAAGATTAACATTACCTTTTTCTACAGATCCTATATACGTATCTGGAAGATCAAGAATATGTTCATGTTGTGTTTTCTTCTGGTATTTTTTTGCGAGATTATTGTGAGTCATTTATATAATTATTATTTGTTGATCAATAACTTTTAAGTATTTTTAATTTCATTTTTTTAGGAAATTTTATAAAAAAAAATATTAAATATTTATTTTTATATTCCAACATATAGAAAAAAAATATATTTTTATTATATATCTATTTTTAACATATTTATGACAAGTATTAAAAATTTATCACCAGATTATTCCAATATTATTAATGAAGGAGGTTTTGGAGATATATATCGTTGTAAACAAGATGATAATATTTTAATTAAAATGATAAATAAATTTGATGATAATTATAATGGAGAATACAATAAAAATATTACAAAAAAATTATATCAACATGAAAATCTAATGAATATTATTGGAATTAATAAAAATAAGTATAATAATATATATCTAATTTACATTGAAAATATTATTGGTACTGATTTATATGAATACACTAAACTAAATTGTATGAATGATCAAGATATATTTAATACTATGAAACAAATTCTATCAGGATTAAAATTTCTTCATAAAAATAAAATAACTCACCGAGATATAAAACTCGATAATATTATTATCAACCCTGACACAAAACATGTTAAAATTATTGACTTCGGTTTAGCATGCTATGATTATCCTTGTAAAGGTTTAGTTGGTACATCAGGGTTTTTTGCACCAGAAATGATATATAGTTTAGAAAACTATGATAGTAGATGTGATATTTGGTCAACTGGTTGCATACTTTATTATTTAGTATGTAATTATTTCCCATTTTATTTTAATTATGATAGAAAATCATATATTAAACAATTAAATAATCAAACAAATATATATTATTATAAAAATCAATGGAATAACAAAAATTTTTATAAACTATGTAAAAATATGTTAGTATATAATTATAAAAATAGATTCACTTCTAAACAATGTTATAAATTACTCAATACATAATTATCTATTATGTTATTAACATTTTTATCACTTATTTGTTCAAAATCTCTCATATTAATTCCATTAATATTTATATTATGATATTCTGTTATAATATGATATAAATCATCTTCGTAATCAATATTTTCAACATTTTCCATAAATAATGGTATCCATTTATCATCTTTATAAATAATTATATTATTTGTCATTATCATATTATTATATTTACAAACATTATTTGATTTTATTTTTGAAACAGATAATACTTTTCCATAATTTGTTATTTCACCAATATTTATATCTTTTAATTTTTTAAATGTACCATTTTCCATTAAAATTTTAAGATTACCGTCTAATCCAGATTCAAGATTTATATTTTCATAAATATATAATTCATTATTTCTATTTAAATTATTTATAATATAACTATAAATCTGTTTTTTTATAAAATTATTATTTGTCTCTATATAATCTTTAAATAAATTATCACCAATTTTAATTAATGAATTTTCAGTAATTAAACAATATATTAGCGAATTATTATAATTATCTATTTCTTTACTAACATCGCTATCTTTCACTCTTAACCATTTATTATTTTCCATTACTAAATGATCCCCTGAAACAATTATATCATTATAATTATACATTTTAACATTAGATGCATCAAATTTAATTATACCTGTGACTCTATTATTACCCTCTAAAATATCTTCCGTATTTATATCCTTTATTTTTTTACTATCACCTCCATTTATATTTATCATTGTATTTTCATCAAAACAGAAAAATTCTACAATATCTTCAATTTTACCAACTACTCCATTAAAAAGTGATCCAAATGTATAAACTGTATATAACATTACATCAAATAATTCAACAAATACTTGACCCAATTTTTCAAATACTTTTAAAAATATTTTAAATAATTTTGCAATTCTAAGATATGATGACCATATCTTTCTATAAATATCTATTGCAATCTCTTCCATACTATCTCGTAAATAATTTATCATTTTTCTAATATTCTGTATATCTTTTACAATACCACTCAAAATTTGTGTTATTTGATTTAAAATATCTCTAAATGGTGTCATTAAAATATCAAACATAGACTTATTTGTATTCCACATACATTCACTAAAATTTGATGTTGCTGTCACACTTTTTGGACCAATAGCCCACCCTGCAAAAGGTAATATATATGGTCTACATTTATATTCTGTCCATCTTTTATTAATTTCTTTTTTATTAATATATATTTTATAACCTCCCCATATTAATACCAATGTTATTACTGCAACAAGTATAAAACATACAATTGCAATCATACTTTTACCACTACTTAACATGGTCAATATATGTTCATAACCAAAATATAATACTACTGACATTACTATTAATCCTAAAAAAGTATATCCACTAAATGATGTTAATTCTAATGAATAAAAAAATATAATTAATGATATAATGGATGCTACTATAAGTTGATTTTTTTCCATAACTATATTACTATATAACAATATATTTTTATAAAAATGTTATCTTTGTTGATTATATATGAATGAAAAAATTATTAAAATATTTAGTGAATTATGTTTAATACATACTGTTTTAGAAAATAAATATGAAGCACAGTCTTATAAAAAAATTGTGAATATATTAAAAAAATATCCTAATAGGATTAAAAATAGTTCTGATCTTAAAAATGTTGAAGGAATTGGTAATAGAACACTTTTAAAAATTGATGAAATTATTAATACCGGTAAATTAAAATTATTAGAAGATATGAAAAAAGATAAAACTATTAAAGCTAAGTTTGAACTTCAAAAAGTTATGGGAATAGGTCCAAAATTATCTAAAAATTTAGTTGATAAAGGAATAACAAATATTAAACAATTAGAAAAAGCTCATAAAAAAGGTGACATAGAATTAACCCATATGCAACAAATTGGATTAAAATATTTTGATACATTAAATACTAAAATTCCAAGAAATGAAATAACTATATACAAAAATAATATTGAAAAAAATTTAAAACAAAAATTTCCCGATGTTGAAGTACATATGGCTGGTTCTTATAGAAAAGGTAAAACATTATCTGGAGATATAGATATAATATTAACAACTTCTAAAATTAAAACAAAATATGAATTAAGTAAGTCAAATATTTTTGATGATATTTTAGCATTTTTAATAGAAAAAAAACTAATTATTTCAATAATTAATAAAAGTTCAAATAACTTTATGGGAATTACAAACACAAAAAGACATATTGATATTAAAATGACACCATTTAATTTATTACCATTTTATCAACTTTATTTTGGTTCCGGCGAATCATTCTCCAGAGATATTAGACAAAAAGTTAAAGATCAAGGGTATAAATTATCTGAATTTGGTATTTATAAAGGGAATAAGATTGTAATGAATAAGGCTAAAAATGAAAAAGAAATATTTAATAAATTAGGAATAAAATATATTAAACCTGAAAATAGATAATTTTTTTATAATATATAAAAATATAATGCCAAAAATAAATAAAATAAATAAAATGAATAAAATGAATAAAAATTTTATTAAATATGCAATTGATAAATCTCTTCAACAAGTTTATAAATACGGGAGAAGAAGTCCCAATCGTGTTAAATATATTCATTATTGGATTAGAAACTATGTTCAAAATAGATTAGGAAATAATTATCGCTGTTACTCTTATAATCCTTTATCTGTTAAGGATAATAAAGAGATAAAAGTAGCAGGTAAATTTTATTCAAAAAATTCTGATATTACAATATGCAATAATGAAGAAAAAATATTAGGCGTTATATCTGTAAAATTTATATTATCAAATTATAAACAAAATTCAAATAATTATTTTGAATCTATGATTGGTGAATGTTATAATTTGAAAGCTAATGGAATTAAATATGGACATATTATGATATGTCCTTTGAATATACCATATTATGATATCAACTCAAAATTAAAAAAGATTGAAACATTAAAATCGAATGATATTATGAAATATACTGAATTAAATAATTCAAATATTGTTAATAAACCAGATATGTTATCATTCAATATATTAGATATAAAAACAGATGAAGGTGTTATACCTAATCCGGATTTATTTAAAAAATTAAATGCACAGAAACAAGATAATATTTTAGATAATATAAAAAATAAGTGTGAATTATTAAATGATCAAAAAATTAATAAAACTTTTGATTTTACAACTTCACAATACTTAGTAAATAATTCAATAATAAAATCTCTAAATAATTATATGGATACCATAGAAAAAGATTATACTCAATACCAAAGTGTAAATACTAATAATAATAATAATAATAATAATATATTAGATACTCGTTATAATAAAAGAAAAAAAACTTCTAAAAATAATATAAATCATTCACTTTTTGAAAAATTAATAAAAAAAATTAAAAAATAAGTTTTTTTCTAAGAATATTATATATGAATAATCAATACCTTTATGAAATTAGCTGTTATGACTGTATGAATTGCTCTTATAAAAATTATCAAGATGCATATTGCGCAAGTTCTTGTGAAAAATGTTATTCAATGTACCCACAAATGTTCACTATGAATAATTCACTTATGTCACAATCTGTTTGGTATAATCCAAGTCAATATCCTTATGGAAATTATTATGGATCTTATATGATGCCTTCTATAATGTATTAAACTGTATTATCTTTCATCATTTTTACTATTTTTTATAAAATTATTTTTATAAAATTATTTTTTATAAAAATTATAAACCTATAAAATTTAAACCATCAATACACATATCATCTAAATATTTTGATGTTGTAAATCCAATATCATTATATATTTTATCTACTTTAGAATAAGATATATCTATATCACCTTCACGTCTATTACCAATTTTATAAGCAATCTTTTTTTTACCTTTTAATTCTAAAATTTTATTTATACTTTGTACAAGTTCCATAACTGTACTTCCTCTTCCTGTACCTACATTATATACTCTAATATTTTTATTTTTTAATAATTGTAATACTTCAATATGAGCCTTAGCTAAATCATCAATATGAATATAATCTCTAATACATGTTCCATCTCTCGTATTATAATCATCCCCATAAATAGTAAATATTTTATAAGGACTTTCCATATCTTTATCAACTGAATTATCATTTGTCCATTTAGCAACACGTAGTAAATAAGGGAAAACATTATTTGGTATACCATTTGTATTTTCACCAATAATACCACTGAAATGTGCACCAATTGGATTAAAATATCTTAAAATTATAATATTCCAATTTTGTAAAAATCCATTATTATGATTTTGTAAAATATATTGTTCCATTTCATATTTATTTTGAGCATAATTACAAGCTAAATTTTTACCAACTATACTATTTTCTGTTGTAGGTGCAGGACTGTCACCATATACAGTTGCTGAAGATGAATATATAAAATTTTTACAGTTAAAAGTATTCATAATATGTAAAAGATTTTTTGTACCTTTAACATTAACTTCATAATATAATTCTGGGTATTTTTCTGATTCAGAAACAGATTTTAGAGCAGCAAAATGAAAAACATGGGAAATATTATATATTGTAAAAAGTTTTGTAAGTTCATCAATATTTCTAATATCTCCCTTAACAAATTTTATATTTTTCGGTTTATTTGTAATTTTATTAATTTTATTAATTATATCTATTCCAGAATTAAATAAATTATCATAAACTACAACATTATAGTTTAATTCTATTAATTTAACAACTACATGTGAACCTATAAAACCTAATCCTCCAGTAACAAGAATATATTTTATTTTTTCCATCTATTATATATAAATATATTATGATAATATATTATGATAATATATTTTTTATTTTTGTTATATCTTTAGTTGATAATATATCAGATAATTTTGTATTACTATCTTTTTTATTTATATAATCATTTATATTAACTCTTTTAATTATAGTTTTGTTATTGAAAGCTAAATATTGACCAATATTTAATGCTATTTGTATTATTTTTCTTAATGATGGACTTTCAGTTTTTGGAATACGGACTGTTTGTATTAAAAAATGATGATTTTCTATTAAATAAGTCTTACCATAACCATCTATATAGTATTCCGAATATTTCATAATATTATTATAATGTCTTTCAGGAATATTTTTCCATTTAATAGCTTCATATTTACTTCTTGATAATATAGGTTTAACTGATCTCCAAAATTTTAAACCATTAAAATTTTTATTGTTTAATCTTTTTTTTCTAACATAATACATAAGTTCATTAAATAAATCTTCTATTGTATTTAATTTCATATAATATATATATATAAATAATATTTTATCAATTATTTTTTACAAACATTTAATAAGTTATAAACATTTCAATATTATTTTCATGAATATTCAATTCTAATTTAATTATTAAAAATGGGTCAATATTATTTTCAATAGGTAATTCTGATTTTTTTGGATCAAAAATAAAATAATTTTTAATAAAATATAATATTTCTATTTTACTTCTATTTTTATCAATATATTTATAAATTTGTTTAATATCTCGTAATTGAAATATAGTCGGACTTGTATTTATTTTATTTTTGAAATATTTGTTTAACATTATTGATACTAATATTGGATTAATAATTGAATTATGTATATCTTGATGTATTAAATATTTTATAATTTTATTTTCATCCATTATATTTTTTATAAATTCAGTTTTATTTGATATTTGATCAAAATCATAAAAATATACGCCATTCTCTTTCATATAATTTAGATCTTTTGTATCTATTAACTGTATTTCTGAGTGTTTTTTAATTTTTCCATTATTTTGATATATAAAATTTTTTGTAAAACTTAATCTAATTAAATCAACTTCTACCTTTTCATCAATCAACGTTTTTATATATTCTGAAAATAATGTTTTTGAAATATTAATTCTTATCCTATTACTATATTCTATATTTGAATCATATATATAATTAATAAATAAATCTGTATCATATTGATTAGTGTAGGGAAAAATACGTTTAATTGAATTTTGTAAATTATCTATTTTCGTTTTATCATCATAAATATTTAAAAAATTACATAAATTATCATTGATATAAGACTTTGTAAAATATAAATATCTTTTTTTGAAATCTTCTGCTTTTATCATATATTATTTATATATATTTTTCTTATCTATATATTATAATGAATAGAAATTTAGATCAACAAAGTTGCTTAGAATGTAAAATGTGTTATGGTAGAAATACCCCACAATGTAATGATGCATGTAAAAGGTGTTCTATTGCTATGTTTTCAGAAGATGAAGTAAATATTTATCCTTTTTCTCAACAAGGTAGCTTTGGACATGGTAGTACTTATTCATATAATATGAATTACCCCTATACTATGAATTACCCATATGGTTATCCTAAACATAGTCCTACCCCAAAAAGTTTTGGTCGTGTATATTACAATTATCCAAAAGTGACTAATCAATATTATCCAAGTATGTTACCATATGGTAACTATTATGGTTCTCTATATAGACCTGGGTTAACATATTGGTAAATGATTTTTATAAATTATATATAATATTTATTTATATTGATAATTATAGCAATAATTATAGCAACAATTATTATAAAATTTTTTAAATATTTATAATATATGAATAGAGATACATATATTATAAATTATGGATATCATAATTTGTATATATTAACCGATTTACAATGCCGTTTTTGTCTTACAAATAATCTTGAATGCGGTACTATTAAATACGAAGTTTTACAAATTGTGATAAAAAAAATGGATATGACCCGTTTATACTCCATTATTTGTAATAATGAAAAATGTCAACATTTTACAGATGAGATAAAAATCACTGCTGATTGTGTATCATCTATGATTAAAAAATATAACAAAGTTGTTGCAAAATTATTGCAAAATTAATAAATTGATAATTATAGATGTAATGCTATTTACAGCACTGAAAAATGGAGTATTAATTGCAATCATAAGTTAAAATATAATTCCTTTGTGCTATTGTATTTTTCCAAGGTCTCATAATTTTATAATATTCTTCTAACTCCTCATTATTAAAACCTTTACCATAAAGATATTTAATATTGTTAGACAACAACATTAATGATGGTATAAAAGTTCCAACACTAAATATAATATTTGTAGCTCCTAATATTATTCTAATATCTTTTTCTAAAGTATTTTTCTCATAAACGGCATTTTTATATAATTTTAGTAATTCATTTACAACTGGATTTTTAGTGTCTTCACAAACAATATGAATTTTTTCATATTTATGCTTATTAATTTCTTTAATATAGTAGGATAACGGTGGTGGAATATATTTAGGATGTGGATCTGATGAAAATATATCACCGCTTCTAATATGAATTACTACGTCATTTTCGTCTAATTTATTAATGTTATTTAATAAAAATGCTTTTTGTAATATTTTATTTCTTTCTTCAACATTTTGTGTAAATATTTCATTTGGAAATGGTAAGTTTCTAATATAAAAAAAATCATTTTTATCTGTGATTATTTCACTATTATTATATTTGTTAAAATATTTTTCAATCACTGTAAGATCAAAAAAATCAAGTTTTTTTATATTAATTTTAATATTATGTTTATATGCTATAGCTATATCTATAATATTAGAAAGTTGTTTTATATTATTACCTAATCTGGCAAATAAATTATTAAGTATTATCATATATATAAATAAAAATAAAAAATATAAATAATATTATCGCAAATAAATATAATATAAAAACTAATATAATAGTTTATAATAATGAGTGAAAATATATCTAAATCTAATACTCCAAAATATAATAAAATTGATAAATTATTAGTATAATTATTAGTATAATTATTAGTATAATTATTGATACAACGCTACCTTTTTACTTTATACAGGGAATCAGATCTTGTGTAGTGACTGTTTTGATAGTTCTTGATTTACCTTATAAAATTTGCGTATAAATAATTATAAAAAAATGAAATATGATAATATATTCTACATAAAAATATAATTATTACTTAAATAAATGTCTAATCGTAATCATAATGATAATTATATAAATAATCTTAAAAAAGAGAATAATAAATTACGTAATCGCTTTCAACATACTAAAAAAGAGTTAGAAAAAAATCAAAAAACTTTAATATCTTTACGTAGTAAGGGAGAATGGAAAGAAGCAAAAAGTCGTAAAGAAAAACGTACCTACTATTATCACACTAAAACAGGTGAAACCTCGTGGAAAAGACCTCCTGATATGGACCTACAACAAAAACAAGGTATTAAGATGGAATCTTTCACAACAAAAAAACATCAACAATGTATTAATTGTGGTGGGTTTGATGTAGGATTGGTGAATGATGTGGACCATTTATGTAATAATTGTAGAAGAGAAAAACAGTCTACAACAGGAGTGTATTGTGATATTTGTGATAAATTTTATATTGTGACTGATTCTAAAGATAATGTATGCAACCATGTTAAAGAACTATGTAATGATAAAGATCAGTCATCAAAGATTAGTTTACAAAAAAAACAATTTGATGATGATTTTAATATGGTAAAAATGATGATTGAAGGATCTGGTGTTATATCAGCAAAAAAAAGGATTGAACAAGATTTATACATGTTAGAAGATGAGTATAAAGAAGATTTGAAATCGTTACAATGTATATTACAAAACCAATATAGAGAGGATTTAGAATTATTACAACAAGAGTTAGAAGAGGTATATAAACAAGATTTGGAATCTTTGTATCAAGAATTACAAAAAGATTATGAAGAAGATATAGAATTATTACAAAATAATTATGAAGATTATTTAAAATGGGGTCAGGATCAGCATAAAGAAGAAATGGAATTATTGCGAGAGAAACATCATGAAGATTTAAAATTATTACGACTTGAAATGCAAGAACAACACGCACAAGATTTAGAATCATTGCAAGATTACGAAACATGTAAAATATGTATGGAAAAACCGCGAAATGTAGTAATTAAAAAATGCGGACATTTATGTATGTGTATAGATTGTGCAAATTCTCTTAATTTATGTCCTCTATGCCGTATAACATTCCAAAGAGGGGATCTTCTTCGTGTTTTTCAATCATAAGTATATAGGTATATAGGTATATAAGTATGTAAATAGATATTTATATATTTTTCTTGTTATTTTTGTATATGTAATTATAAAAAATGATAGATAAAATTAATTTATAAATTTAACTAAAGCAGAAGATGCCCAAAAATCAAGGTATAAAAAACACATACTCGTGTACACGCTGTCAAAAGACATTTAATAATCTTTCGAATTTGAAGAGACATTTGGCAACTCATTCACAGAATCCATTTCGGTGTAAAATATGCAATAAAAACTTTTCACAAAGGAGCAATACCCTTACGCATATCAAAAAAATGCACAATAAGATGGATCCGAAAAAACATTTGCAACGTGGTATTCAACATTTCTCTAAACAGTGTCATAAATGCAATGGTTATTTTCTTCTTACAAATAAGGAGGATAAGACTCAATTTTGTGACACATGTTTTGAAGAGACATTGGAAGATTTTCATCAAATGTCAGCATCTGAAATTTGATGGATTATTATAAATATTTTATTATGTGAAAAATGCTACAGGATTTTTAGTAACACAACCATTTTTATTAGCTTCAAAATATTTTACCATCACTTCTTTTCCTATATAGCTCTCTGCCTTTTGAAACATCATTTTTCTTTCTTCTCTACTACCCATAGGTTTAGTCCAAAATGATTTACGAGGATCATTATTACATCTTATTTCCCAAACAACTGTCCCTTTATTGTTGCCTTTTGCTTCCTTATATCCAACTATAATAAATTTATCTTTTTTCACATCTTTTGATTTAAGTACATCTATAGATTTTCCTCTTAATTTATATAATCCTCTCATATTTCTAACAATAATTCCTTCATAACCTTCTTTAACATATTTTTCAAAATATTTATCTAATTCATTATTATTTTTAATTATTGATGTAGGTGTTAAAGTAATATTTTTAAATTTTATTTTAAAAAGTTCTTGTAATACTTTATACCTATCTACATAATTCATATTCATATTTTTTAAATCAAACATATCAAATACATAAAATTTAATCTTTTTTGTTATTTTACTTTTTTCACCAGTTAATTCTATAGATGATAAAATACTTCTTAAAGTATTGACATGTTCATCTTCTAAATATAATTCACCATCTAAATATATATCTTTATTATTTAATAACTTAATTTTATCTAAATCTTCAGATAAATGCTCTAAATGATTATATGGACGCTGTGTATTTGATAAAAATTCATATTTATTACCATTTTTATGTAATAACGCGCGATAACCATCTAATTTTGGTTGAATAAATGCGGGAAATTCAATATTTTTATTATCTATGGAATACGCTTTCATAGGCATAATTGGTTGTTTTATATCATATCTTTTATAAGACGGTTTAACTTTTGGTTCTTGTTGATTATAACCTTTTTGGATACGATTATTCCATTTAGTTGCAGCTAATTTTTTTGCACGTAAAAATGTAGTACTATTACCAATAGATTTATCAATTATTTGAGGCGATGGTTGTATTACTGCACCATCTTTCATTCCATATTTAGTATGTATTTTAGCAATTTTATTATCAGATGATACCCAAATTTTCCAAAATCTAATTTTATTTTTATTAGTTAATAAAAATAATTCAGGAAATTCATATTTCATATATCCTATATAAATAATATACATAAAAATATGATTATGATAAATAGTCTTTAATAGTATTTAATAGTATTTAATAGTCTTTAATAATCTTTAATAAATAATTTATTTATTTTATCAAATTGTTCCAAATATTTATCATCCTGAACTTTTACTCTCTCTTGGCGTTTTCTTTCTATTTCTTCTTCTCTTCTCTTACGTTCATTTAACAATCTTTCATCTTTTGAAGATAATTTATGGGATATATTAGATCTTTCAGCTTTCAATTCATTTAAGTTTTTATATTCTTTATATTTAACATTATCTGGGTTAATAAATTTGTTTTCTCCATTGTAAGCTTTCTTATAATCAGTAAACAGCATATTACCTTCCGATTTACCAAAATCTTTCACTTTAGTTTGTCCTAATTCTTGATATGCTCCTCCTAATGATTGAAGAGCTTCTGGTTCTTGATAAACTATTAATTCATCGTTGGTATTATCATCGGCAAATGTTTGATTAAATACATCTATATTAAAACTTTTATTATTAAATATACTTTTATTGACATCAACTTGTTCATCTGTTCTTGGATCATTGGACATTATATCATCGTATCCTTGATCATATGCAGAATCTAAACGATATTTTTCAAAAATATCATTAAATTTGTTAATATTAAAGTTATCTTTATCAATATGAACATTTTCATAACCATCAATTAATTTATCATCATAATCTTTATTGACAACATCTTGATTTATTTTTCTATTCATTTCCTCTTTATAACCATATTTATTTGTTAAATAACAATAAGATTGTGTTATTTTTTTAAATATTTCTGGATTTCCACCCCTATCTGGATGATTGCGTTGCGCTCTTATTTTATAAGCTTTTTTAACTTTACTCATCGTAATATTATTTGGATTAAGACCCAATATTTGATAAGGATCATCTCTACTTTTTTCAAATATTTTTATCTCTTTTTCAAATAAATTTCTTCTGATATTCTGTTCTCTATCAAACTCTTCTTGCCTTTTTTTTTGATCATCCTCAAATCCTTTAATT
>Ga0233411_10000083_pt1 | contig 32577 bp, 50 predicted proteins | sample Na_anoxic_2_MG_FD_179799 | JGI IMG/M metagenome (GOLD analysis project Ga0233411, IMG submission 179799) | Seawater microbial communities from Saanich Inlet, British Columbia, Canada - Na_anoxic_2_MG | ecosystem: Environmental > Aquatic > Marine > Inlet | place: Canada: British Columbia...
AAAGCTAACTCTACAGCTAAGTTTATGAAGTTTGAAAAGGATCTATTACTAGAGGAACTGCAAAAAGAAATATTTAATATTAAAAAAAATTAGGTAGAGTAAAATATTCTATTTAAAATTGCAGACATAAACTAAAATTAAAAACTATGAACGAGATGAATTACGAAGATTTTTTAAAAACAAAAGAAAAGTCATTTATAGATGCAGGTTTTGATGTTAAACAATCAGAACTAAACAAAAATCTATTCGACTTTCAAAAGCACGTCGTACAAATAGCATTAAAAAAAGGCAGATTTGCTTTGTTTCAAGATTGCGGATTAGGTAAGACTATACAGCAGTTGTCATGGGCGCAGCAAGTATCTAAGCATACAGATAAGCCAGTATTAATATTAGCTCCATTAGCAGTAGTAGCGCAAACTGTAAGAGAGGGAGTTAAATTTGGAATTAAACTAGAACAACTAAACACTAATATAGATAATCCTATCGGAAGTTTAAAAGGTATTTATATTACTAATTACGATCAATTAAAGAATATACAAAACATTGAATCTTTCGCAGGGGTAGTATTAGATGAGAGTAGTATTTTAAAAGGTAAAGATGGAAAGCTATCTACCTTAATTATAAATACGTTTGAAAATACTCCTTATCGTTTAGCTTGCACAGCTACTCCAAGCCCAAATGACCACATGGAACTAGGGCAGCATAGTCAATTCTTAGGAGCTATGAGTTACTTAGAAATGTTAGCAATGTACTTTGTTCATGACGGAGGAGAAACAAGTAAATGGAGGTTAAGGAAACACGCAAAAGATGACTTTTGGAAGTACGTATGTACATGGAGTATTGCAATAGATAACCCTTCGACATTAGGATTTAAAAGTGTTGGATATGAATTACCTGAAATAGAATACGTAGAACATATTATACCAGTTCCAAATGAAACAGATAATTTATTCGGAGATGTTGCTGTAAGTGCTACTGAGTTGCATAGAGATTTAAAGCGTAGTTATGAGAAACGTATTAAAAAAACTATTGAATTAGTTAATACAGACCAAACTATTATATGGACTTTAAAGAATGATGAAGCTACTCATTTGAATAAAGTTATTGAGGACTCTGTAAATGTACAAGGTGCAGATAAGCCACAAGTAAAAGCAGATAGATTAAATGGATTTGCAGATAAAGAGTTTACTAATCTAATTACTAAAACATCGATAGCTTCATTTGGAATGAACTATCAACAATGTAACAATATGATATTTACGTCATATGATTTTAAATTTGAAGCATTCTATCAAGCTGTAAGGAGATGTTATCGATTCGGGCAAAAAAGGAAAGTAACAGTTCATATATTAGTACCTGAATCACAAAAAAATGTAAGAAAAACAATACTAGACAAAGAACAAAAACATAAAGAAATGATAAGAGAAATGGCTAAATACTCAGCAGAAACAGACTACAAAAGTAGTAATGGTGCAATAGTGGAAAGTAAAGAGATTAAAACAGAAGATTACCATTTAATAAATGGAGATTGCGTACAAGAAACAGCAAAGCTACCGGATAACTATGCAGATTTAGTTTTGTTTTCTCCTCCATTTGCAGAGCTGTATGTATATTCTGATAAGTCGGAGGATATGGGTAATGTATCTAATTACAAAGAATTTGAAAAACACTTTCAATACTTAATACCTGAATTAAAAAGAACTTTAAAAGATGGTAGAATTTGCGCTGTACATTGTATGGACTTACCAATTCAAAAAGGTAAAGAGGGTTTTATAGGGTTGAGAGATTTTAGCGGTATGTTAATTGATTGGTTTACAAAACAGGGATTTATATACCACGCTAAAACTACAATATGGAAGAATCCAGTAACAGAGATGCAAAGAACTAAAGCATTAGGGTTACTGCATAAAACAATTAAAAAGGATAGCGTAATGTCAAGAGTTGGAATACCCGACTACATCCTATTCTTTAGAAATGCAGGAGAAAACAAAATACCTATTACACATCAAGCAGAAGATGAAACAAGGGCAGACTATTTACCAGTTGACCTTTGGCAAAAATACGCATCTCCTGTTTGGATGGATGTAGATTATAAAAGAACTTTACAATATAGAAGCGGTAGAGATGGTAATGATGAAAAACATATATGCCCCTTACAATTAGATACTATTGAAAGAATAATGCACCTTTACTCAAATGAAGGAGAAACAATACTAAGTCCATTCGGAGGCATTGGATCGGAGGGGTTTTGTGCTATTAAACATAATAGAAAGTCAATATCTATTGAATTAAAAGAAAGCTACTTTAATCTTAACTTAAAAAACCATAATTCAGCTGTTCAGGAAAACAGTACATTAACATTGTTTTAATGCAATCTAAGAAGCACAGTATAATAGAGAGCGTAACTAATACCTTAATTGGTTTAGTTACCTCTTTTATTATTCAAATAATAATATACCCTTTGTTAGATATTCCAGTAACCATATCGCAAAATGTAATAATTACCTTTGTTTTTTTTATTGCTAGTGTATTAAGGGGTTATTTAATTAGAAGATATTTTAATAAAAAGACATGAAAAACAAACTAGAAGATAAAAACGCAGTAGAATGGCTTATATTAATCGGACTATTTAAAGCAACTATAGAGCAGAAAAGTATGTTAATAGGTACAGAGAAGCAGAGAGCAAAGCAGCTATTTAATAACTGGATGAGGCAAGGTACTAACATACTGAGTAAATTTGAAGCTAATTTCACAGATGAACAGTTAGAAGAACTTAGCTTATTAGTTGAAACTTCTATGAATGATTTACGTAAAAACATAGTTGTAGTTGATTAAATAATTTTAGTATATTTGCAATAGTGAATGAAGATTTTATAAAAGAGAAAAGGCAAGTAATAGAAACAGCTTGTAAAAACATCTGTAAGCATTCCGATATTTGGAGAGATTTATCACAGGAGGTAAACATATACTTTCTAACTAATGCACTACCTGAGAATCTTAATAAGATAGACGGATTTATTTTCGTAGTGGCTTATAAGATGTTTCACTTGTCGGGTAGCGAATTTAACCGTTTGCACTTTGATAATGTTTTAAAGGAATCTACAGAACTTGACTACTTAAAAGCTGACGATATTCCGTACATTAGTAACAATGTTTACAAGGAGTATTTAGAGCAAGTTAAACAGCTAGACGAAATGGAGCGTATTTGGGTAGAGGAAATAGTAAAAAGAAACTTATCTATAAAACTATTCAGCGACCATACAGGAATACACAGAACCACAGCTAAGGAACGAATGAATAGTATATACGAAAAACTAAGAAAGAATAACAAATGAGTATAATAATAATTAGCATAATATCTATCTTAGGATGGACTGATATATTTAAACAAACATTCACAACTACAGAGGGGTTTAATTATAAGTATAAGGCAATAAGTAAAATACTTTATGCAATAGATTATAAGCCTTTAAATTGTGCCTATTGCTTATCGTTTTGGGTAGGGTTAATATTTTCTATTGGTTTACTAGACATTTCTTATATGGTTATATTTTTATACTTTGCTAGAACTAGAGAATAATGGATTACAGAAAACTAAAATGGGGAGCTTTAAAGAGCTATGGAACTAAGCTAGGAATAGATACTAAAGGAATGACTAAAGATGTTCTCTTAGAGTGGTTAGATGCGATGCCCGATGTAGCGCATGGAATAGAGGAGCTAAAGCCTTTTACAGGTATTAAACAGCACCACCCATTGTTTGATGAAATAAAAGATTACATTCCATATTTAAAAGCCTTTAAGAAACTCAAAGCAGTATCTCCAGTGCCTGAAGTGAATAAGGCAATAGCTACTTTATTTCTAAAATACATTGAGGAGCAGAAAAACATACGTATTAATTTAGGATGTGGAAGATGTAAGCATAGTTATTATGAGAGAATGATAGCAGGATATAATAGACTAGTAGACGAGTATGGAGGAGAACGTATATAGCTACTGCTTAGAAGTACATGAAGATGGTAACCTTTACATGGTAACTGAGTATATGAATGGATATATTACGATATGGGCAGCGAATGCAACTATTGAAACAGAAGGCGAAGTATATTTTATTAACCTATATGAATGAAGATTAAAAAAGGTTTAGATATGTTTACAAAAGTTTATAAAAGTAAACAGATTTGTTTACAAAATAGCTACTCCAGTAACAAAAGACAATAAGTAGTTACAGAAATAGTTACTATAGTATTAAACCAAAACAAAGATGAGTAAGAAATTAAAAGCGAGTTGGAAAAACAAAGATGGGAATATTATAACAGTAGAAGCTCCTGACTTTGATTTAGAAAAGTTAAAAAAGAAAGTAAACTATTATAACATATCAAATAATAAAGTAAAATACAATGGAAAACATATTAGAAAAAGCCATAGAACAACTTGAAAGAGTAAAGAGGGGGGAGATGCCAACAGAAGAAGGTAAGAAGCTAATAGGTAAAATAAGCTATTTTAAATCTATTTTAGAAAAATGAAGATTAAACGTAAACACTATAAAGCCCTACAGTATGCCTCCTTAATTCAGAGGTGGAAATACTTGCCCAGTAACTTTATATTTCAGGTAGTACAAAATAGCAAGGTAGATGAAACAATGTTAAACAGAAATAGAATAGAGCAGAATGATAAAAGAATTTGAAGAAATGGACTGGAGTAAAGAATACACATACAAAGAAAAAAAGATATACATTAGCTACGAAACTAAGAAGTATATTTTATGCTCATTCTACGAGAGTGGGAAAGGAACTTTTAAACTAGATAAAACAGAATTTCATGGTTAATATAGTGATATTTAGTTGGGCTTTAGCAGGAGCTATTATCGCATATATTTTAATCGAAAAATATTTAAAAGAATAATATGATAAAACTATTTACTGTAGGCTATCAAATCTACTTAATACCGACTATTAAATTTACCCACTCAAAGACATTGAATGGATATAGAGCCTTAGAATTTATATGGTTAAATTGGGGAGTAGAAATAAGACTAAGTAAATAGATATGCCTGACATTAGTATGTGCAAAAATAAAGAATGCAAGTTTAAAAAAGACTGCTATAGATTTACAGCTATTCCTAGCGAGTTTATGCAAGTCTATGGAGATTTTAATTGTAAAGATAAAGTAGTAATAGATACATTCTTTTGGGAAAACAGTAAACCAAGTATTCAAATCAAAGAAGATGAATAATTTAGTAGATAAATGGCAAAGCAAACTAAACTTAAAAGATTGGACTTTCTCAATACAAGAGATACAACCTACTCAGGTAGTTTATGATAATGATTGCCCAGTAAAAGATAGATACTTTGTAGGGATAGAAATAGACAAAGAAAATAAGATAGGCACAATCTACCACGATAGAGAATTAACAGAAGCAGATGTAATACATGAGCTACTTCATGTTAAGTATCCTGAGAAAGATGAAGATTGGATAAACAAGACAGAAAACATAATACTAAACAATGAATAAAGAGCTTACACCTAAAGAACAAAAATTTGCAGAGCTATGTGTTACACTAGGTAATCAAACAGAAGCGTATAGACAGGCTTATAATGTGTCTAATAAGGACGCTGAATGGTTAACTTCTAAAGCAAGTCACATAGCAGCAAAGGACAATGTTAGGGCAACCATCCAGAACCTTAAAGGAGAAGTAAGTATTCAACATGGAATAGACAGAGCTTTTATTCTTAAAGGTTACTTAGAAATTATATCCGATGCAGATTATACCTTTCAATTAGGAGCAGATAACACGCTTTCTAAGGAGGACAAACAAGCATTCTATAGGGTTATGAACCAGACTAAGAATACTGACAAGCTAAGAGCTTTAGAATCCATTGCTAAAATGATGGGATTGAATGAGCCTGAAGTGGTGGAGCATAACCATATAGTAAAAACTTATAAAACAAACTGGGGATAATTGGAGGAGGTAGACTTATATAGACCACACCCAAAGCAGAGGGAGATACATAAAGCCTTAGACACCGATATTAAGTATTGTATTGTTTCTATAGGTCGGCAGTTTGGGAAGTCTACACTAGGAGAAAATCAATCTATTAAATGGGCGTTAGAAAATAACCATTGGAAAATAGGATGGGTATCTCCAATATACAAACAAGCAAAGAAAGTATTTAAGGACATAGAGAAGGCTCTAATAGGGTGCAAATTTGTATCTAATGTTAATAGAGGTGATTTGATTATAGAGTTCGATACAGGCTGTTCTATTCAATTCTACTCAGCAGATGCTTATGACAGTATAAGGGGTGAAACATTTGACGCTTTAATCTGTGATGAGTTCGCCTTCTTTAAGCCTGAAGCATGGAATGAAGTGCTAAAAGCAACTGTATTAGTCAGAGGTAAAAAGGTATTAATCTTATCCACTCCAAAAGGCAAGAATCAATTTTACAATCTATTTAATCTAGCAGAGCATAATAAGAACTATATTTCATTTAGAGGTAGTAGCTACGATAATCCTTTTATAGACCCTGAAGAAATAAAGGAGGCAGAAAGGAACTTACCAACCCACGTATTTAAACAAGAGTATCTAGCTGAGTTTTTAGATAATGGTAGCTCAGTATTCAGAAACATAAAAGAGTGCGTTAAAACGTCTGTAAACACCTCTAGCCTTTATGCAGGGATAGATTTAGGTAGGTCAGACGATTATACTGTATTAACTATTGTAGACAATAACAATATAGAAGTTTATTCTGAAAGGTGGAGGCACATGGAATGGAGCAGCATTATTAATAACATAGTAGAGCAGCTAAATAAGTTTAGACCTAATACATTAGTCGAAAGCAATGGAGCGCAGGATGCTATTTTTGAGCAGATACGCAATAAGGTAGCTTATAATAAGAACTCAATACAGCCTTTCGTTACCACATCCAAAAGCAAACAAAATATAGTTGAGGACTTAATAGTTAAATTTGAGAATAAGGATATAGGTATAATAGGACACGACTGGCAGATTAACGAGCTAGAAGTATTTACCTATGAATATAACCTAAAGACTAGAGCAATAAAGTACAGCGCACCTACAGGCTTACACGATGATTATGTAATGAGTAGAGCAATAACTAACCACGCTCTTAAAACTATGAAAAGCTCAGGTAAGTATTTTGTGTATTAACGTTAATTACTTCAATGCGCTAATTCAATTAATATTAATTGCTTTAATTATACAACTAAACAATAATTTTACAATAGACAATATATGAGAATACCCAAAAGCCTTAAAGAAGTACTTGTAAAAGATTACATACAAATCAATAAGATAAGGAGTGCTGAGTACGATAACCCATTTACTAGGACTATCGACCTATTGTGTATTTTCAATGACAGAAAGGATGTGCTAAAGTGTAAGCCTGCTGAGTTAGCTGTAGACCTTAGCCACTTATTAGAAGAGCCTAGTAGAGTGCTTAAACAATACTTCACTATCAACGGCAAGAGATACGGAATAGTAAACCATGTTAATGATTTAGAAGCAGGGCAGTATATGAGCTTTACTACTTATTTAAAAGGCTTTGCAGATAACCCAAATGTACATATAGACCAAATGCCTGACATTCTAGCGAGTGTTATATTTCCAGTTGATAAGAACAATAAGGTAATGGCAATAGAGCCGAGCTATTTTCGTAACCTCGCAGAGGATATAAGAAACACAATGTCAATAGAAGATGCTTATCCGATAGCGGTTTTTTTTTGCAATCTATCTCGGAGCTTAACGAAATGTACTCAGGACTATTTGAACACCAAACTGGAGAAGATGACAGAGGAGAGCAGGAACGCGATTTTGGAAGTAGCGAAGGATTTGGAGAGCGATGGGGTTGGATTGCCACACTCGATAACCTCTGCAATGGAGATTTTACAAAAAGACCCTACTACGAGAAAATGAACGTAATAGAGTTTCTAAATATATGCTCATTCGTTAAAGAGAAGCAGAAAGCAGAAGCAGCACAGCGTAGAATGGATGAACTTAAAAGAAGATGAGCGAAGGACTAGTAACACCACATAGCACAATTACAGAAGTACTTAAAGCATTCGGCTTAGAGATGCAAAAGGATTTAAGAGCTGAGCTAGTAAAAGACCATGCTTATGTTTCAGGAGATTTAGCCGAGCAAATAGAGTTTACTACTGTAGTAGAGGGTACTGCTTTTGTATCTTCTCTTAGATTAAAAGATTATTACGACTATGTTAATAAAGGGGTAAACGGTACTAGGTCAGTTAAGAATAATACTCCTTACTCTTATATGCAATCTAGTAAAATACCTTTTTACTTTGCTAAACAATGGATGAATGCTAAAGGTTTATTTGTAGATAAAGGAACTACGTTAACAAGTCTAGCAGGTAATAAATACAAAGCAGGTAGTAAAGATAGTCAAGCGTTTGCAATGGCTAGGAGTTGGAAAGAAAAGGGTACAGAAGGCAATCACTTTTATGACAAGGTAGTAACACAGGCAAGACTAGATAAGCTCAGTAAAGACTTAGCAAGTGCAGCAGCAGGAGATTTAAAGATAGCATTAACAGACACATTCAAAAGACTTAAATAATGGCAATAACTATACACGCAACTCCTAAAGACTTTGCACCTGTTTATAACAAAATGGAGTACCTAATAGAATCAACTAATTATACAGAGCCAAACTTTGCATACTTAGTAGACATCTATATAAATGGTTCAGGAACTAAGACAGTACGCCTAAGAATACCCGTTAGACCTTCTGACAATTACGGTAAGGTAGATATCCATAGAGTACTAGAATCTGCTCTTACTAGCGATGTAGGTAACCCACTAGGAATACTAGGAACGTATGAAGCTCCTAATAGCTCACTTTCTTATATTGTAGAATTTGGAGAGGAGTATGGAACTACAGTAGTACAATATCCAAACCTTACTACTGATATAAGTAGAAACGCTATTAATAGCTCTTTAGAGAAAGCTGAGTTTATAAATTGGGATGTAACAGAATACGAAATGGATGGTATTACTAAGAAGTTTCTAACTAATATGCCTGACAATAATAAGGTATCTATTAACTCTCATGGATGGCTTTATTGTAAGCCGATTATACCGTTAGCTAATTGTACAGTAATTACAAAAGATAGCGCAGGAGCTACTATTAATACTTTTGAAATAAATATATCAGGAGGTGCTACAGACATTAAATTTATACCTACCGCTCCTGCTTCATTAAATAACATAGATAATGCTAATATAACAGTAGGAGCGCAACCTATTATTACATCCGATGTAGCGTCTTATGAGTTGTATTTAGTTAAATTCTTTTTACCTGCTCCAGTATCCGAAACTAGAACTTTTGTAATAGAGGAAAATTGTAAATACAATGTTAACACATTAATCTTTCAAAACAATCTAGGAGGGTTTGATAGCTTTACATTCTACTTAGGAGATATGTCTACAACAGCGATAGAAAAAAAGGACATGAAGGTAAACGTAGATACGGTTGTGGGTACTGACATAGTCTACTCAATGAATGAGCGAGAGAAAGTAACCTACTATACAAAGAATACACCTAGCCTTAAATTAATGTCTGACTGGATAACAGAGGAGGAGAGCAACTGGCTACTAGAGTTAATGTCAAGTCCTGAGATATATCTACAGAGTGGTAATGAATTAATAGCAGTAGCTAAGATTAAAGCGAGTAGCTACACTAAAAAGAAAGTAGTACGTGATAAGCTATTTAAACTAGAAGTAGATTTAGAGCTAGGATACGATAACTACAGACAAAGAATATAAATGACTACAGAGAAGCTAATAATAGAAGGGGTTACTATACCAATAGACAAGGGTATTTCTACGGTGCTAACTTTTAGCATTAAAGATATACAGCAGCCCGATAAGGTAAAGTCTAGTTTTAGTAAGACTATTAAGTTGCCTGGAAGTAAAGCAATAAATGATAAGCTAAATTTTATCTTTGAAGTTAATTCAGATTCTACATTTAACCCTAACTTAAAACTAGATGCTGTTTATTACCAAAATGATATAGCAGTATTTAGTGGCTTTATTCAGTTAAAAGATATAATTAAAAAGGACTATAATCAGGTAGACTATAGTGTGGTATTATTTGGAGAAACAGCTAACATCTTTAGAGAGCTAGGTAACAAGTTTCTAAATGATGCAGGAATGTTATGGAGTAATTTAGACCATGACTATACAAGAGTAATACAAGAGAATAGTTGGGATACTTCATATATTCTAAATGGAGTGGTTACACCGTTTCAATACGGAACTGGATATACTTATCCTATGATTAACTATGGCAATGATACAGACATAAATGTATATAATGTTAATGAGATGTTTCCTGCTGTATATGCTAAGGAGTATATCGATAGAATGTTTGCAGATTCAAGCTATACATATACATCTAATTTCTTTAATGCTTCTTTATTCAGACACTTAATTATTCCTTTTAACGGTAAAGAATTTAGCCCTTTGCAGTCTACTCTACTAGCTAAGAGGGTAGAAGCTGATGCTCCTTTATTTTTGTCTAGTGGCTTAGACAATTATACTTTAGATGCTTCTTTATACCCTGAGTCAGTTTGGCAATCAAACACTATAAGATTAAGCAATGAGTTAGTAGATGCAGATAACCAATATAACCCTGCTACAGGAGAAATAACAGTAGGCGAAAATGGGATATATAAGTTATCTTTTAACGTAACTTTACAAATAGACACTACTCCAGATGCAGGAGCAGCGGCAGTAGGAGGGGTTGTAGGTGGAGCTGACTATCCTTTATTTATTAATAAATTTGGTTTGAAAGTTAACGGAGTAGATGTTAATACATCAACTGCTCACGCTTATGCAACTAACTTAACTCCTGCAACAACCTATTCAACAGCAAACCCAACTACCTACCCCGATACTAATTTTAGAGATAGCGATGGATTAACAGATAGAAATGAAAACCCCCCTAATAAGTACCTGCTAAATGTAGACATACAATTACAAGCAGGAGATATTATTACTATAGATTTACTTTCAAAATGGGAAGGGATAGCGTATGAAGATAACTCAGTAACTCCTAGCATATACTATCCTTATATAGATTCTAATCTTAGTAACTTTCCAAACTTAGGGTACTTTGCAGACTTCAAGATTACAATGTCAGATGCTAACCTTTCGCTTAACGTGATAGATTCTTTTTATGCAGAAGGCGATGCTATTAATATGTTTACAGCTATTCCAGATAAAGTAAAGCAAAGAGATTTTTTAACATCCATTATTAAGATGTTTAATCTGTATATGATACCCGATACAGAGAACCCTAAGAATATAATAATAGAACCTAGAAAAGACTTTTACACTACTGATATAGTAGACTGGAGCAGTAAGCTAGACTATTCTAAAGAGCATAATCTTACACCTACTGCTGTAACCAATAAGCAGAAATATATATACACCTATAAGAAAGATGCAGATTATTACAATAAGAAGTACGAAGCAAGTTGGTTAGATATTTATGGAAGTAGAAATGTGTACTTAGAGAATGACTTTAATAAAACAGAGCATAAGACTGAGCTTATATTTTCTCCTACTCCAATGGTAGGACAATTAGCAAACAGCAGAGTAGTAAGTACTATTATAGATGTAGATGCAACCTTACAGCAAAAGACTATTAAATCTAATATTAGAATATTATATTACGGAGGTCTAAAAAATAGTAGTGACAACTGGATACATGAAGCTCTAGCAGGAAATGTATATAGAGGCGAGTATCCTTATGCAGGGCATTTTAATACTCCTTATACCCCGACTATTGATATTAATTTCGGGCTGCCTAGAGAGATATACTACGATAACACCTATGGAACTATTACGATAACCAATGCGAATCTTTACGAAACATATCACAGAAAAGAATTAGAGCAGCTAACGGATAAGGATAGTAAGATATTTACAGGCTACTTTCTACTGAACCCAGTAGATATTGCAAACCTATCTTTTAGAAGTTCTTATTGGTTTGAAAATGAATATTGGACTCTACATAAAGTAATGTACAGTAGCTCAGTTTACCAACCTAGTAAATGTGAGTTCTTAAAGTTAAAGGCAGTACCTACTCCAACGGTAATAACTGAGGAGATAATAGGAGTAGGGTTTAAGTCAATAGGAGATGAAGAGCTTCCTAAGATACATCAAAACATACTTTCAGGAGATAATGTACTAAATATGAAGTCTAGCCACGTAGATGGATTAGATAACTTTATAGATAAGACTGCAATGTTTGTAGACATCAAAGGAGATAGCAATAAAGTATTTACAGGAAGTAAAAACATAACTATACAAGGCGATAATAATGTTATAGAATCTAACCTAGAAAACATAACTCTTATAAACACCAATAATGTAACAGTAACAGAATCTAATGTAACATATATAAACGGAGAAATAATAGGAACTGGTAGCGTTATAACTATTAACTCAAATACTACAGCAGACGAGAAAGTAAGCACTTATTTATGTGATACCTCAGCAGGGAGTATATCAATTTCATTACCTGACTCGCCAACAGTCGGAAAGATTTGGAACTTTAAAAAGATAGCTATAAATAATAACCTGCAAATAAGAGTATCTGCTCCCAACTCAATAGATGGGCAACTAGTTAAAAACATAACAGCACTTAACAACTCCTATACTTTACAATTTGATGGGTTAACTTATAAGATAATATAACATGACATACATACCCGACATATACAGCGGAGTAAATTACATAGCTCCTAATAACATTCTAACAATTATCCAATATAGTCAAATGATTAACTACGGAGGTTTAGCAATTAGTGGGGTTCTAGTTATCAATGGAGATTTAATATTAAAATAATAAACAATGGCACACATACAAATAGGAACAGCAGATGGCTCTACGCTAGGTAATCCAATAGTAGGAGATTTTTACATCTTTATAGATAGTAATAACGCTAACAAATATACGCTAAGAAATAGCGCAGGAACAGATACTATCTTAGGCGGTGGAGTAGCTGCTACTCTTTACGGGTTATATTCGCAAACGGCAAATAGTTCAACTATTAACACAACCGGCGAACAGTCAATTGTTGGAAGCGGTGTTGGTTCTTTATCAATTCCGGCTGATGCTTTTGTTGTTGGTGATTCTTTCCACGCTAAAATTGGCGGTGTTTTAAATGCAACCGGTGGTGGTGGCCGTTCAGAATTGATTGTAAAAATTAAAGCCGGTGCAACTGTTTTGGCTACAACCGGTGTTTTTGATTTAGACAATGCAAACAATCAAGGTTGGGAATGCGAATTGGATTTTACAATTACGGTAATCGGTGCAACCGGAACAATTTGCACGAATGGAAATTTTGCCTATGTGAAAGATAATGACCGAAAAGTGAGCGGATATATCTTCCAAGATGCACAAACAATAGATACGACCATAAGTAACACCTTAGATATAACCGTTGAATGGAATGTATTAAATGTAGGAGATGACATTTATAGTGCAAACTTTGTATTATTTAAAACTTACTAAGATATGGCAGACGATAAAATAGCATTAAGTATAGAGATAGAAGCTGACAGAGCGCAGATGTCTCTAGGCGAATTAGAGGAGGGCTTTGATGGTTTAAGGGAGAAACTTAAAGCCACTAATAGAGGTACTGAGGAAGGTAGAAAACAGTTTAAAGAGCTATCTACTCAAATGGCTCAAACTAGCGCGGAAATTAAAAACATAGAATTAGCTTTTGAAGGATTAGACAGAGAGCAGGTTGCCAGTGAACTCGGCTCTGTGGCGGGGGGTATTTCTGATGTAACAGCTAGTCTAGTTTTGATGGGTGGCGAGAATGAAACTATAGAGCAAATGGCAGCGAGTATAGAAACTGCTATGGCTATTTCTATGGGAATGAAGGGAGCTATAGAAGGGTTAAGCTCAGCAAAGAAACTATATAACAATCTACTTGAAAACGGTAAGATTGCACAAATAAAAGATACTATAGTAACCTCAATAGCTACAGCTAAAACTTGGCTTTTAAATACTGCTAAGAAAGCAGCTGCTACGACTACAGGAGTATTAACTGGAAAGATTAAAATAGCAACTGTAGCGACTAGAATATGGAATGCTGTTTTAAAAGCTAATCCTTTAGGGATATTGGTTACTGTAATTGTAGCAGCAGGTGCAGCCTTATTAATATTTGCTAAGAACACAGGAAAAGCAGCTAGAGAACAAAAGGCACTAGCAGATAGTTTAGAGGCTGTTTCTGGGGAGATTACTTCTGTATATGAGGAAGTTAATAAAATGGAAAGTTCTTTTGAATTGGCGAGGAAGGGAGTAATAAGTAAAGAGGATGCACTTAAAACTTATAACGAAACAATAGGGCAAACAATAGGAGAGGCAGAAACTTTAGAGGAAGCAGAAGCTAGATTTGATAAAAATACAGGAGCGTATATAGAGGCAGCTATTGCAAGAGCCCAAGCTCAGGAACTTATTAAAATGGCAGCAGAGGAGCAGACAGCAGCACTCTTAGCAGGAGAGGACGACAATAGAGCATGGTACGAAAGTACGATAGGTTTTATAAACGATGCAGGAGCAGCCTTTGCAGATTACTCCACTTTAGGAGTTTTTGAATTAGGTAAGGCGAGCGATAAATTAAACGACAAATTAAAAGAGGGAGCTACTGAAAGGTTAGTAAATGAGAAGGAGGCCAATGCACTTTCTTATAAAGAACTAGCTAAGAGTTTAAATGAGAAAGCTGCTTTAATTGAAAAGGATAATGGGTTTATATCTGATGCAGCTAAGAAGGTAGCAGATGATAAAGCTAAGAAGGAAGCAGATGATAAAAAAGAAGCTGAGAGGAAAGAAAAAGAAAGAGCAGATGCAAGAGCAAAAGAAAAAGAAAGACTAAGATTAAAAGAAATTGCAGATGCTAAAACTTTAGCAGAATTTGAGGAGGAACAAGCAAAGACAAAGATAGCACTTATCCAGGATGAAGGAGAACGGAAAAGGGCAGAGATAGATTATAACACCCAGTTAGAACTGGAGGCTTTAGAAAAGAAAGGGCAATTAACTTTTGATGCTCAGATGTTAATAGCTCAAAAAAAGAATAAAGCATTAGCAGACTTAGAGAAAGAGGAGGACGCTAAAAGATTTGCAGCAGAGCAGGAAGCTCAAGTAAAAAGAGATGAATACGATAAACTACTATTTGACGCTAAGGTAGCAAATGAGGTAGAGGAAACAGAAAGACAAAGACTACAGATAGAGGAGGACTTTCAAAACAACTTAGCAACTTTAGAGGAGCAAGGGCTTTTAACAATGGAGCTAGAGTTTGAATTAATGTACGCTAAAGAACAGGCTTTAGCAGATATTGAAAAGGAGTTTAGAGAGAAAGCAGCAGCAGAGAAACAAGCTCAAAGAGATAAGGACTTTGCACTAGCTACAGCATTAGTAAGCTCTTTATCTGCTTTAAACGATGCAGCCTTAGCAACAGACTTACTTAATGCAGCAGGAGACGAGGAGAAAAAAGAGAAAATAAGAAAGGCAAGTTTTGAAAGACAGAAAAAACTTAATATAGCAATGGCTGCAATTAATGGAGCGCAAGCAGTACTAGCAGGATTTGCTCAGGGAGGTTTACCGATGGCTATAATAGCAGGAGTTACAGCAGCAGCGCAACTAGCAGCAATAGTAGCAACTACTTATCAAGGTGGAGGTAGTGCAGCAGAAGTAGAAACACCAACTCAAGAACTTAGACCCGATGGAGCAGGTGGCGGTGGCGGTGGTGTACAATTAAGCCCAGTAAGTAACACTAGCACAATATTAGGAAATCAGCAAGTATTCGTAACTGAAACAGACATAACAGAAACACAAAACAACGTTAGCGTAATAGAAGAAAGCGCAACTTTTTAAAATATAAGAATATGGAAAAGATAGAAGTATTTGAGTTGGTAATAGACACCGACGATGAAAGCGGAGTTACTGCCATCGCACTAGTAGACCAACCTGCAATAGAGTCAAACTGGATGGCGTTCAGTCAACAGACAGAACATAAGTTTAAAGTAGCTGACGAAGAGAAAAGAACTATAGAAGGTTATTTTATGGTAGCTGACTTATTAATCCCAAGAATAGACCCAGACACAGGAGCTAAATTCTTTGTTAAATTCTCAGGAAAGACTATAGAATTAATAAGAGAGAAGCAATCAAAGAACGGATTAACTAACAACTTTAATTTAATGCACGACCCTAGACAAATAGCTGAGGGTGTATTCATGTTAGATAACCTTATAATTGATAACGAACGCGGAAAGGTAGCACCTAACGAATTTGAGAAAGTACCTAACGGTTCTCTTTGGGGTTCTGCTAAAGTTGATAACGATGAAATTTGGGAGCAAGTAAAGAACGGAACTTTTAAAGGTTTTAGCGTAGAAGGGATGTTTAAACAACTTGAGCCTGTAACAATGGATGAAGATGTAATTAACAAAATAATCAAAACTATACAAGACTTTGAAAAAAGTATAGAGGATAATGTACAAGTAACAAATAAACAAACAATAGATAATATGAGCAAAGAAACATTAGACAAGGTTAAGAAATTAATCTTTGGAGAAGAAACAGTAGAAACACCTACTGAAGTAATCGAGGTAAAATTAATGAGCATGGAGCTTGCAGATGGCACTATGGTAAACATCGAACCTGCATTAGAAGTTGGTGCAATGGTAACTGTAGAAGTAGAGGGTGTAGTAGCTCCAATACCAAACGGTGAATATCCTTTAGCAGATGGAATGATTATAACTATTTCAGAAGGTGCTATTTCAGACATCAAAGAAGTAGAAGCAGAGGAAGAGGAAGCAATGGAAACAGAAGCAACTCCACAAGCAACTACTGAAACAGTAACAGAAGCTAAGATTAGAAAGATTATCGAATCTACTGAAACAGTTTTCGCTAAGGTTGAAACTTTAGAAACTGAATTAGAAACTGTAAAAGCAGAATTTGCTAAATACAAAGAGGAAAGCGATGCAAAAGAGAAAGCAATGTTTTCAGCAGTAGAGGAGTTAGCAACAGAAGCTAGTGTAGCACCAGTTAAGAAAAAAAGAAGTGGAGTAATATCTGCTAAAAAGAAATCAATTTTTACAGTAAACAAATAATAAAAAAAAAGAATTATGGCATTTGACGTAACAGCATTATCAGCATACATAGAAGACCAAGACTTTCCATTAATTGCACAGATGCAGGCGACAGGAGGATTGGCAGAAGTAGCTAACATTCAAACAGGAATTAAAGGCTCTTCTAATTTACAATTCTTAGACACAGGAGTTACATTTGGTAGCGATTCATGTGCTAGAACTCCATCAGGAAATGCAGTATTTTCACAAAGAACAATCACAGTAGGAGCTATCGCAGTATCTGAAGATTTATGTGTAAAAGACTTAAACGGATATTGGGCGCAAGTTCTAGTTAAAAAAGGAGCAGCAGGAGAAGAGGAACTTCCTATGGAGATTGAAGCGGTTTACATGGCAAAGAAAATGAATGCAATGGCTAACGCTTTAACTTTAGCAGACTTTCAAGGAGACACAGCTTCAGCAACTAACAACCTATCTTACTACGATGGTCTTTTGAAAATTGTAGATGCAGGAGCACCAGTAGATGGAAACACAGGAGCTGTAACAGTAGCGACTACTATTTCAACTTCTAACGTACTTGACATCTTGGATGGAATGTGGGAGTCTATTCCTGACAATATCTCAGATGCAGAAGATTTATCTTTATGGGTACCGACATCAGTTTACAAAAAATATGTAGTAGCACTTAAAAACGCTAACCTATTTCATTATTCAGCAGATGGAGAGCAAGTAAAACTTTATGGAACTAACGTAGCTTTACGTTCTACAGTTGGACTTCCAGGAGCAGCAGGAACAGAGAGAATGATTTTAACTAGAGATTCTAACATCACTATCGGAATGGATGGAGATGCTGACGAGGATGCAATGAAAGTAAGACTAGACCCTGTTTCTGAAAAAAGCATTTTCTTTGACGTTACTTTCAAAAGAGGCGTACAGTTAAATTTCATTGACGAAGTAGTAGAATTTACATTAGTACCTTAATAAGTACTTTAACAATAACTTAAGAAGGGGTGGGTAAAATACCTTACCCCTTTTTTTATAACAAAACAATAATAATAACTTAAAGTTATAGTTTAACTAAATACTGTAACTTACTAAAAATCAATAAGATATGGCGTGCAATTTGACACAAGGTAGAGCAATAGACTGCCGAAACAGTACAGGAGGAATTGAGGAAGTTTTAATAGCTAACTTTGATGACATAACTATCACATCTGTAGCAGCAGGAGTATTAACAGGATTAACTCAAGCAGCAGCTACTAGCTTTTATCGTTACTCCTTAGAAAAGGAAAACGGTTCTTTAGTAGAAACACATACAGGGTCTTTAGAGAATGGAACTAATGTTTATGATTCTGTCTTAGACTTTAACACTAAAAACTTAACAGCATCAGAAAGCGAGGAGCTAACACTTTTAGACCAAGCTAGATTGTTCGTGATTGTAAAAGATATGAATGGAATTTATTGGAGCGTAGGCGCATATCACGCAGCAGATAAATTGACAGGAACATCTGTAACAGGTGCAGCGTTTGGAGATTTGAATGGCTACACATATTCAATTTCGGCTAAAGAGTCTGTTCGAATGTTAGAGGTAGATGCATCTACTGTAATTGCAGGGTTAACAATTTCATAGTTTTAAACAACTAATTAAGAGAGGGCAGTATTAATTTATTGCCCTTTTTTTGTTTATACTATACAACTAAGTAAAAAAATTACAATAGATAATATGGAACTAAAAAAAGAGTTTTTAAAAGGCGGTACAGTTTGGCACAAAGTAGTCGGGCACGTTACCATAGTGAACGATGAAAAACAGTTTGCGAAGTACAAAAAATTAGGGTTAGATGTTTTTAAAGTTGAGAAAAAAAAGAAGGAAAAGAAAGACAAAAGCGATTCTGAATAATGCCAATTTTAATAAACCAAAATACAACAAACAGTCTGACGTTTACACTAAAGGAAAAGACTACATTATCTTCTCCAGTCTACCTATTTCAATTTAGGAACGTAACAGAGAAAGTAAGTTACTATTGTATAATGGCTGACATCTCTTTATATAAAGATAGGTATAACGAATTTGTATTTACAGAAGGAACTAACCTACCATTAGTAGGCGAGCTTATACTAGGAGCAGGCGGACAATATGAGTACTTTGCTTATGAGCAAACTAGCACTACTAACCTAGACCCTACACTTGCAACTGGCTTAGTAGAAAGCGGTCTAATGACACTAGAGAGAGGTAGTACTACTTACTCAGAACATACGATAGACCAAACATATAAAACACATCAGGTAACATGATGAACAAAGAAAATATTTTAATCTTTAACTTTGAAGCTAATAAGCCTCCAGTATTTAAAGAGGAAAGAGGTAAAGACTATATTGTATATGGCACAGAAGCACCTTGGAAAAATTTATATCCAGACTATTTAGTTGAGCTTTACAATACTTCAGGAAAGCACAATGCTATAATCAACGGTAAGACTAACTACATAAGTGGTAGAGGTTGGAAAGTAGACCAAACTGTAAGAACACTACAGGACAAAGTAAAGCTAGAAAACTTTATTAATAATCCTGGAAACGATTCACTATTTGAACTTACTAAAAAGATAGTAAAAGACAATGAGCTTTATGGCGGTTATGCTTTGGAGGTTATTGTAACTAAAGATGGCAAAGGATTAATTATTAATCATATTGATTTTGGATATATTAGAGTAGGAGTAGAGGAGGATACGTACTTTTATACAGACGATTGGGCAAGTAGAAAGCCTACATCAAATGATGACTTTGAAACATTAATCCCGTTCCCTTTTGATGGTTCAGCAGTAAGAGGACAGAGATACATTTGCTACTATAAGAGCTATAGACCAAACTTAAAAGAATACCCTTTACCAAATTACGTGGCAGGAGTACCGTATATAAGTGCGGACTATGAAGTAGCTAACTACGTGTTAAACAATACTAAGAACGGTTATTCAGGCGGCACGATTTGGAACTTTCACAATGGGCAACCTACTCAAGAAGCTCAAGCATATATTAAAAAACAAATTAAGAATAAGCATCATGGTTCAAATAATGCAGGTGAGCCAGTTATAATCTTTGATGACGGAAAGGACAAAGGAGTAGAAATAATTTCTACTAACCCAAACGGTCAAGATGACAAGTTTATTAACTTAAACCAACAGATACAAGATGAAATCTTTACAGCTCATGGAGTAGATGCTTCTGTATTTATTAAAACAATAGACACAGGGTTTAGTAATAACGCAGATGAATTAAGAGTAGCTATTGAGGCAATGAATAGCTCATACATCGAACCTAACCAACGATTATACGAAAAGCTATTTAATGACTTTGTTGTATTACTTGGAATGCCTAGTGGTCTTAAAATAGAAAAGGTATTACCTATCTCTACTCCACTATCTGAAACTGCTTTAACTGCTGTAATGACTACAGCCGAAATAAGAGATATGGCAGGCTTACCGCCTTTAGCGGGTGAGGAGAAATCAGCAGGAGGAGCAGCAGACAAACTAGCTACACTATCTCCTTTGGTTGCGACTAAGGTATTAGACAAGATGACTGATGAAGAGATTAGAGGCTTGATTGGTTTAAGAGGTAGAGGTCCAGTAGTAACAGAAACAGAAACTAGGTTTAGTAGTGATGAAATAGACTTAGCATTTAGTAAGATAGGTTATACAGATGACCAAATAGAAGTTATAGAGGTATTCGATATTGACTATAACCCTTTCGACTTTGCGGATATGTCAGCAATAGATAGCCAAATAATAGACATCGTTAAAGCTAATCCCAAAACTACAGTACCTGAGATAAGCGACCAAGTAGGAGAAACTCCTAGCGAAGTTCAAAAGAGAATAGATAGACTAGTTAAGAATGGATTGTTAGACCTACAGAAAACTAAAATAAAAGTAACTGAGGAAGGGGAGCAGGAAGTTTCAGAACTTATCACAGTTTACAAATACCAAAAGAGAGCCGACATAAGCGGTAGCGAAATAATCGCAGGTACTAGAGATTACTGTAGAGATATGTTAGCTAGGGATAAGAGCTACACTAGACAGGAGCTACTAGGAATGGTTAACGATTTTGGACAAAGTACATTTACTCACAGAGGAGGATGGTGGAATAGGAACGGAAACAGAGTGCCTTACTGTAGGCACGTATGGTCTGCTAGAACGGTCAAACTTAAACAAAATGCTTAGTAGTTACCAACGGTTAAAGTTTAAAAAGGATTTAGCGGTTAAAGTAGCTGAGGAATTAAAAGAGGATATTGAGTTTGTGATATTATACCCACATACAGCAAGAGCAAAGAATATAAGAAGGGAAGTAAAAGAGAAAAACAATGGCTAGAACATTACTTATAGATATGGACTACATAAAGGATAACTCTATCCTAGATGACAATGTAGACGAGCGACTTATGGTAGATGCGCTCTGGACTTCGCAACGTGAATACATTAAACCGATTCTAGGAACTGATTTATTCGATGACATTATAAGCAAAGCAGGTTTAGGAACTCTAGCAGGGAATGATTTAATCTTAGTTAATACTTATATAGCTCCATGCTTATTAAAGTACTTAGTATTTGAGATGACACCGATACTAGCTTACAAGTACAGAAATAAAGGAGTAGTACAGCAGAACTCAGAGAACAGCCAAGTAACTTCATTCGATGACCTTAACCATTTATTAAATAGGTGGCGAGATAAAGCAGAGATGTTTGCAGAGGACATAATTAGTTACCTATGTGCTAACTCTACACTATTCCCATTATATACTAGCAACTCAGATGCAGATGACATCTATCCTAGCAACTCTGCTTTTACTGGTGGCTTATATTTAGGTAATGGAAAGTCTAGGGGTGGCTTTGACTACTTAAGAGATTGTTGCGATTAAAATATGGGAAAAAATAAAGTAAAGAAATTTAGTATAGTTGATAAGAAGCTAAGAAAGTTTAGAAATGAAGATAACGTACAATCAAATAATAAAACAATTCGAGGACTTCGCAACAGCTCACAAACAAATAAATGAGTTTGGAGTAGGAGATTTGTGGGAAGTAGTACAGCATGATTCTTTATTAAAGGACTTTAACTACCCTTTATTATTTGTCCAGGATAGCCCTGCAAGTGTAGGCGATGGCTTTATAACTAACAGCTTTAACATCCTAGTAATGGATAAAGCTAATGAAGGTACTATCGAAACAGAAGTAAAGTCAGATACCTTGTTAACCTTATTAGATGTATTGGCTTACTTTGATAAACTCTATACAGATAATTGGAAGTTTGTAAGCCTACAAAAGAATGGAAGTGTAAGCAGTTTTACAGAGAGATTCGATGACACATTAACAGGATGGACAATGTCTATCCAATTTACACAGCCACTAGCATACGATGAATGCCAAATACCACAAAATTAATAAATAAATAAAATGACAAACTCAGGAGAATTAATCGCTATCAATGGCGTAATTGTAGTAAACGATACAGTAGAGAATACAACCCATGCAGACTCTTACTACGTAGCAGAAGATACAGTAATAGCAAGTATCAAAATTAACGGAGCAGCGACAGATGTTAAAGCTACTTATATTTCAGCACCTGCAACAGCAGTAAAAGGAGGAGTATTAATAACACCACAAAGCGGTGCTTACTTTTCAGGAATAACTTTAACAAGCGGTTCGGTAGTAGTAATCTTAAAATAAGTATTTATGTATGGATACGGTTACAGATATAACAGCGGTCTAGTAGTAAGTGGAGGCGGTGGAGGCGGTGCTTCTTATTTAGTAGATGACTTCGCTCCTTACATAGCTTATGATTTGCGTAAAATTTCAAGCACAGCAACTAATTCTATAAGGGTTAGGAGGCTTAGTGATAACACTGAGCAAGACATTGGTTTTAACGGAGATGCTTTAGACGAGTTAGCTTTAACTACATTCTGTAGTGGAACAGATGGCTTTGTAACTACCTTCTACGACCAAAGTGGAAACTCTTTAGATGCTGTAATGGCTACTGCTTCAAGTCAACCACGTATTTGTTTAAATGGCGTTATTGACTCTGTTAACGGTAAACCTGCTATTTTAGGAGATGGGGTTAACGATAGCTTAAGGGTTGCAAGTTTAGTTGGCTCTTTACCTAATACTCAATTTACACTTTACGACAAGGTAGGAACAAGTGGTTATTTTGGTGCTTTTGACAATACTAATGTAACTGGTTTTGGTCTTGGTGCAAATGGTTCAAGAATTTATCAAAATGGCGCAGCGCTTAGTCCTTTTTCAACTTTGAATACACAAGCGTTATTAATGATGAAATCAACAGAATTAACTACTTCGGATTGGAAATTTTATGAGAATGGTAGCGAAATAACTAATAGTGGTGTAGATATAGGCACATCTATTTATAATAACATTAGTCTATTTGACCGTTCAAATAACCAGTCAAGATGTAATATGTATGTTCAGACTTACCTAATGTTTAATTCAGACGAATCAATAACAAATAGAATAGCTATTCAAGACAATATAAACACTTATTATACAATTTATTAATATGATAGTTACTGGATATAAATTTTTAACAATAGAAGATTTTAATACTTCTAATTATTTACTGAATAATCATTATGGGATACCTGTAAATGATACAGATACTACTCGAAATTGGATAGCTTACTCAATAAGTTACAATCTTAATAATTCGGTTGATTTTTATTATTGTATTTGCGATGAGACAGCAATTTTAGGCGCGCCAACAGAATTTGAAGTTCGCAATATGATAGATATGTTAAAATAAATTAAAACAATTTTAGGAATGGAGGGGATGGAGGCTACTTTTATTTTAAAAGATGTTATTTACATAGTTGTGGGAGTTGGCTCTGCTTTGGGCTTCTATTGGAAAATGGTTATTAGCGACAATAGGCAAGACGATAAGATTAAACAGATGAAGAAAGACATAGAAAAGAATGAATCTGTAATGTTTAAGAAGTTCTCAGGCATACATTCACGAATGGAAAAGAACGAGGAGAAAACTAAAGAAACTAACGACATCTTTAATAAAGAAATAAACGAGGTTAAAATAGGCATCTCCACAATTAACGGAAAGTTAGACATTCTAATAAACAAATAATGTATAGATTTAGCAAAAGAAGTTTAGAACGTATTGAAGGGATAAACCCTTTATTAATTACTATTTTAAAAGAAGCTATTAAAGACAGCCCTTATGACTTTGGCATTCCTAGAGATGGAGGCTTTAGAACCTACAGAAGGCAGGAAGAGCTTTACGCTAGAGGTAGAACTACAAATGAGTTAATTGAAAAGGGTATTGTAGGCATAGAGGGTAGACCTGACAAAAGCAGGATTACATGGACACTTAAAAGCTATCACATGACTGGAAATGCAGTAGATATATACTGCTACTTTGATAATCGGGCAAATTGGGATTTAAAGTACTTAGAACCGATAGCAAAACATTTAATAGAAGTAGCGGCAAAGCATGGAGTAATTTTAAGTTGGGGTCAAGACCTTTGGGGTAAGGATGGCGCACATTTTCAAATAGATTAATAGTAACTTATAAGTTACATATACATATAATTTAATTTAAAAAAGCATACATGAAAGGAAAAATAGATAAATTTTTAGGGTATTTTATTAGTAAGAAGCTGAGCGTTTTTATAGTTGCTAGTTTCTTTGTAGGGTTCGGAATGATAGCTTCTACTGAGTGGGTAGATGTCGCAGTTCTTTACATAGGAGGCCAGGCGGTTGTAGATGCTGTAGCTAAATTAAGAAAGTGAAAGGCTTAATACTTATACTTATATTTCTAACATCCTGCTCTCCACAAAACAGACTTAATAGAAAAGTAAAGAGAGCAGAGAATTACGCTTATAAACATGGGTTAGTTATTAAAGATACTATTAAGGTAGTTGATACTGTAGTAATAAACAACTATAGAATAGACACGCTAAACACATTTACAAGACACGACAGCACCGTAGTTTTTAATACGGACAAAGTATATCTAAAGTATTTTTACGACACTCTAAGGCAAGAGATTTATCACGAGGTCGAATGTAGAGGAGATACAATAATTAGAGAGGTATTAGTCCCAGTTGATAAGGTCAAAGTAATAGAAAAGGATAATAGGTATATGATTATTTTGATTGTCTTATTAGCTGCTTTGTTTTTTGTAATTCTCAGGAAAAATTATGTAAGATAGATTTAGTATATTTACGCAAATTAAAAACTAGATTATGCAGCATAGAAACACTAAAAGACTAAGGCTAAAAGATGACGAGTTCGACCTTATCCAAAAGTACAGAAGGATAAAAGAGGAAAGTATAGCAGCAGGGATTAATCCAGACGATGTTAAACATGGATGGCTTAAAACAGATAAGAGTAGTCTGTTCTTTAAGAACCCAAACTTTAAGACAGAAGAAAAGAATAAATTTGCTGAGGACTTAATAAAAGAGCTAGAACAATACTCTCCAAATTATCCAACTATAAAAAGAACTAAATCTAATGATGGGCATTTACTAGTAATTGATATAGCCGACTTGCATATAAACAAGTATGCAGAAGCTCACTTAACAGGAGCAGACTATAATAGTAAGATAGCAGTAGATAGAGCAATAGAAGGAACTAAAGGACTTATTCAAAAAGCTAGTGGCTTTAATATTGAAAAGGTTGTATTTGTAATAGGTAACGATGTATTAAATACAGATAATCTTTCTAGGTCAACTACTAAATTTACTCCACAGGATACGGATGTTAATTGGTTTAAAGCCTTTAATATTGCAAAGGATTGTTATATTAAATGTATAGAGTTATGTATGCAGGTTGCAAATGTAGACATAATCCATTGCCCTAGTAACCATGACGAAATGAGTGGTTGTCTTTTAGCTTCTGTATTATCTGCATGGTTTAGAAAGAGTAAAAATATTACATTCGACATAAGCCCAAAGTATAGAAAGTACTACCAGTTCTATAATTCAATGCTAGAGTTTGAACATGGACACAAAGGCAAAATGTTAAACCTACCTTTACAAATGGCTAACGAACAGCCACAGATGTGGGCAAGCACTAAGTTTAGATATGCTTATCTGCACCATGTACACCACCAAGACAAGACACAATTCAAATCTGGTAAAGATTTTACAGGATGCAATGTAACTTATTTACGTTCTCCTAGCTCAGCAGATTTATGGCACGCAGAAAGTGGGTATAGTAATATGGTTGCTTGCGAGGGCTTTCTACATTCTAAAGACATGGGTAGAGTTTCACACATAACACATTATTTTTAATGATACGAATAGAACTATCGGATAATGAAATAGAGTATAGTACTTACTTTCCTATTGACGACCCCCACGACATAATGTATAGCTTTGAAGAAATGGTAAGAATGTACACCAAAGCAGACCTAGAAGTTGACAGCTATATTCTACAGAGAGCAAAAGAAATTAAATTAAAAAATAGTAATTAAAATAAAAGGGTTATATTTACAGCTTCATAGTTAGTTTTAGTTTGGTTCGGGAGGGATAGCATTAATTTGTTATCCTTCTTTTTTTGCTTAATTTTAAAAATAAGTACTTAAAAATTTTTTTATTCGAAAACTTATATTTAATATTGTTGAAAACTTATTAACTAAATTAAACACTATGGAAAAGAAAAGATTAAATGACATTAACACTTTTATGTCAACAGACACTAACGAAACTATACTACAAGGTACTGACGAATATGGCGAGGAGTTCAGTATTACATTTGATACTATCGAACTACTAGACTGGCTAGATATTGAACACATGAAAAACAAAGCTAAAACTTATATTAACAATCTTTAAAACTAGAACTATGAAAAACAAAGCAGCATTAATATCCTTTTGGGATAACTTCAATACAGAGCTATATTATAAATATCTTAAAGCTAGACAGAAATGAAACAGAAACTAACTCACTCGCTTTACGAAGCTAAGAAAGTACAGAAAGACTTATACGAAGTATGTACTACCAACTACTGGAATAACGGAACTTATACAGTAAAAGATATTTCACACCACAGTACAGAGCGAGAAGCTCAGGAACAAAAAGAAATTAATAAACATAAAAACCAAATCAAATGAAAAACTTACTAAAATCATTATCGGAATTTCAGAATGAAGTACCAACTATCCACGAGGAAACAAAAGGTTTCAATTACACTTATTCAAACCTCAACTCTATTTTTAAAGTAATTAAACCACTATTAAAAAAACATGGCTTAGGCTTCTACCAAAACTTAGATGCACGTAGTTTAGTTACTACTGTCTTTCACGTAGAAAGCGGAGAGCAAATACAGAGCAGCTCTGCAATACCTGAAGTAACTCTTAAAGGAATGAATGACTTCCAAACTTTGGGAAGTGGTATAACCTATTTAAGACGTTACAGCCTTAGCACAATTTTAGGGCTTATCACAGATAAGGATGTAGATGCCTGTGGAACTCAAGAAACTAAGCCAGTAGGTAAAAAACCCTTCACAGCTAAAGATGCAGTAGCAGAGAAGCTAAAGGGTACTGAGGGCAAAGACTTAAAAGATAAGTACATCTGTACAAACATTCAGATAGCTAAGTATAACGAATTAAAAACTAAGTAATGGAAACTATATTAAGAAGTGAACTGGAAACAGCAGACAAAAGAATAATAGTATTAGAAAGTACTATAGATACTTATAAGCGAATACTAGATGCTCAAGATGAACGAATAGAACTAATGGAGAAAAGCCATAAGTTTGAATTAGAAAACTATTACACTAAAAACACAGAACTATGAAAATAAGATGCAGCGCACTAGGTAAAATAATGACAAACCCTAGAGCTAAAAGTGAAACATTGTCAGCAGGTTGCAAGACCTATATAAAAGAATTAGTAAAAGAGGATTTGTTTGGTTACAAGTCTACAATAGATTCTAAATACCTAACCAAAGGAATAGACTTAGAAGATACCTCTATCGACCTTTACAATGAAGTGCATGGTACTTTGTATCTAAAGAACACAGAAAGGCTCTCTAACGAGTTTATAACAGGCGAGTGTGATATTAATGCAGAGGATAAGATAATAGATATTAAGACATCTTGGAGTTTAGAAACTTTTCCTGCTGCTGTAGATGACATTAATAACAAAGATTACGAATGGCAACTACGTTCTTATATGTGGCTCTACGATAAGCCTAAAGCAGAACTCGCTTACTGTATGGTTTCAACTCCAGACTACTTATTAAAAGACTGGGATAATTATAAGATACACAAAGTTGATAAGTTCGACCCATTTCTAAGAGTTACTACTATTTCATTTGAACGTGATACAGAAAAGGAGCAACTAATAAAAGAGCGAGTAATAGAATGCGGAAAGTTTTACATTGAGTACAGAGATTCGATTCTAAACAAGCAATTAATACTAAGCGAATGAGAAAGGAGGATAGATATAAACCTTACATTTACAAGACTAGAAATAAACAAGGAAAGCTAGAGGAGTATAGTAGGTACTACAAGACTAAAAGAGAAGCTGTGTACTGGTATAAGACTCAGGGCAAATGGCTAGAAAAACACCTCAACAGAAAACTAATATTAATCGACACAGATATAAACTTATTCACTTATGTACCACGCGCACTACTTAACAGATAAAGGAGTAAAGAGCTACCTTAAAACAATAGATGAGGAAGTCTATAGAAAATATAAACAAATGTATTTAAACAGAGATAAACACATCGAGAATATATGCAGGATAGTATTTGCTTATTTTGATGTGCCACTAGAAAAGATAAAAGAAAAGAACAGACAAGCTCAAATAATAAGAGCTAAACAATTTACTACTTATTTTCTAAGGCGAGAAGTAAACAAAACATCGTTAAACGAAATAGGTAAAATATTTGACTTGGATCACGCTACTATATTACATTCAATAAATAAGATAAAAGGAGTTATAGAAGTAGACAAAGAATATAGAAACTATCACAATGAGTTAAGCTCTAAGATGATGGAATTATATAAATAAAAATAGTATATTTGTAACCAATTAAAAATTAAATTATGGAATTAGAAGTAAAAGGAACTCTAACCAAAATAGGAGAAACAGTTACAGGAACTGGAAAGGATGGCACGCCTTGGCAGAAGCTAACTTACACAGTAGAAACAGACCAAACGTATAACAACCTATACGCTTTTGAAGTATTCAGTCAAGAGAAAGTAGAGCAGTTTAAAAAATACAATACTGAGAATACTAAAGTTTGTGTAAAATTTAACGTCAGTACAAATGAATGGAAAGGTAAATATTTCACAACGTTGCAGTCTTGGAGATGCACAAAAGACGATGCTCAGGATCCAAAGAAAGAGACTGTACAGGCTACGACAGAGGATGACTTACCCTTTTAAGAAGGTAATACAATTATTTTTAAGCAGAGGATACAAAATAAAATAGCTTATATTTGTACAACTAAGGAAATTTATTACAATAGATAATATGTAGGCTGAACCGCAAAAGCAGCTACACATAAATATTAATAAGATTAAACCCTTTAATGGTTAGTAGAGTTGCGGTCTCGAAAGCTATTAAAGGGTTTTTTTATACACAATATTATGGCAAAAGACTTACCTTATTTTAAGTTCTTCTGTTCCGAGTGGAACGATGGAGATATAACCCTAGAAGATTACGAGATACAAGGATTATTTATTAATATCTGCTCCTATTACTGGAGTAGTGGTTGCGAAATTTCACTACAAAAACTAAAAAAAAGATTCAGAAATCAGGATAAAAACATAAATTATCTGTTAAAAACTGAAATAATTAAGAGAAAAAATAAAAATATTTCTATAAATTTTTTAGATGAACAATGGATTGAAAGACAAACCAAAAGCAGTAAGAACTCAGCAGCAGCAAAGGCTAGATGGGATAAGCAAACGCAATGCGAACGCAATGCGAACGCATCAGAAATGCAATGCGAAAGTGATGCCATTAAGATAAGAGAAGAAAAGAAAAGAAAAGATAAGATAAGAGAAGAACTTTTTAACTCTCAAGTTTGGAAGGAAGGAATAGCTAAATTAAATAAATGTAAATTAATTGAGGTAGAAAAGTTTTTAGTTATATTTTTGGAAGGTCAAGAATTAGATGACAATTTAGACAGAGATTTACAGGAGGTTAAAAAACACTTTCGAGCGTGGTTTAAAAAACAAGACTTTAAATCTGACAAACCAAAAAGAACTATAGCACTATGAACAACTTTATAGAATGGAATACGCTTAACTTTAAAAAGGACAAAGGACAAGAAAAGATACGCTGTCCTGAGTGCGATAACTCCAGAACAGACAAAACAGACAAGAGCTTACAGATTAATCACAATGGAGGATATGGTAAATGTCATTACTGTAGTGCTTTAACTTTTAGAGATAAGAACGAATACGAGCCAAAGGTAATACTACCTAGTCAAGACTGGCAGAACTTTACTAAACTATCTGAGGGGATGGTTAAATGGGTAGAGAATGAAAGAGCAATAGGACAGCACTCACTTATTCAGTTAGGAATAACAGAAGAAAAACAATACCAACCACAACTAAAAAAAGAATGTAGCAATATTGTATTTAATTATTTTGAGGGAGATACTGTAGTAAATAAAAAATATAGGTCAGCTCAAAAGAACTTTACACAAACAGCAGGAGGTAAAAGTATATTTTATAATATTAATTCTGTAGTAGGAGAGTCTGAGGTTTGGATCTTAGAGGGCGAATTTGATGTTTTAGCTCTGCATCACATAGGTATAAAGTCGGCTATAAGCGTTCCTAATGGAGCAAATGACAATGACGAATACTGGAAGAACTCCGAGAAGTATTTAAAAGATGTAAAAAAGTTTATTATAGGAGTAGACAACGACACAAAAGGAAATGAGCTAAAGGATAAAATAGCACATCGTTTAGGTAGGTGGCGCTGCGAGTTTGTAGAATGGCAGAACAAAGACGCAAACGGAGACTTACAAAAAGGAGTATTAAAACAATCTGTAGTAAATAGAAATAAGTTTCCAGTAAGTGGAACGGTTACTATTTCAGATTTAAAAAATGAAATATTTGACTTTTATAATAATGGACTACCCGAAACAATTAAACCAAAAGCAGAATGTTTTAAAGATATAAACAGCTTTTTTAGTTTAATGCGTGGACATCTTTGTACAGTTACAGGAATACCCTCTCACGGTAAAAGCGAGTTTACAGAATGGTATGTTATGAACTTAGTAAAAGACTTTAAAATGAAAGCTAGTTTCTTTACTCCTGAACACGCTCCATTTGCACTACATCAAACTAGGTTTATTCCCAAAGCAATAGGAAAACCATTTTGGAAAAGTCAAGGCGATAGGATAACTCCTGCTGACATTGAAAGATATGTAACTTGGGCAGACCAAAAAATATACTATACTATGCCAAACTCAGGAGAGGTCGCAGACTGGAATTGGATACTAGATACTTTTAAACAGCAGATGTTTAGCTATGGAGTAGATATATTTGTTATAGATGCTTTTAACAAAGTAGTCGGAGCATCTGACAAAAAAGATATAGACGCAGTATTAACTAGGCTTACAATGTTTGCACAAACTAACAATGTTATAATAATGTTAATAGCACACCCTACAAAGATGCGAAAGGAGGAGGATAATACTTTTAGCGTTCCTACCCTTTACGATGTTTCAGGTAGCGCAGACTTTAGAAATCAAACTCACGATGGTTATGTAATACATAGAGACTTTAACGATAACTCTGTAATGTTTCAGAACCTAAAAACTAAGTATAATTTTCAGGGCGATATAGGTAAGAATTGTTTTCTAAATTATGACATACCTACAGGCAGATATTATACAGCAGGAGGTTATGTTCCTACATTTGATTTAACAAAAGATTTTGATAGTCAAGAAAAACAACTATCTTTAAAACCAAACGCAGACTTTGACTTTTTACCTAGCGAGGATGAGCTAGAAGATTGCCCATTTTAAACTACATAAAAACAAATAAAACTATGAAACTATTAAAACAATGCTCCTTAGATGGAGTAACAAGACGAAAAGACAAGAGCTTAAAGATTTCTTTTATTACAACTATAGAGCAATCCAGTAATGAACTAATGGAAATAGATAAGCTACTAGACTCAAACGGAATACTTTACTTTAAAGATAGTGAAGGACTAAGCACAGATGAAATAAACCAAATAGATAAAGTAGTACTGGATAAACCAAACGGAAAGACTCAGAGCGAAAGACTTAGAAATGTGTTGTATCTTTACTGTAAACAGAAGATAGGTAAAGAACCAACTAAGGAACAGTTTGCTGAGTTCTACCAAAAATATACAGAGAAGTATATCCAATATATTAAAGACCAATTAAATTAGATATGGCAAAAGGAATAGATAAAAAATTAGACGATGCTTGGAGCT
>Ga0233411_10000084_pt1 | contig 32334 bp, 53 predicted proteins | sample Na_anoxic_2_MG_FD_179799 | JGI IMG/M metagenome (GOLD analysis project Ga0233411, IMG submission 179799) | Seawater microbial communities from Saanich Inlet, British Columbia, Canada - Na_anoxic_2_MG | ecosystem: Environmental > Aquatic > Marine > Inlet | place: Canada: British Columbia...
GACGGTATTTTGTTTAATGATAAGGATACTGTATTTAAAAATCTTGTAACAGAAATAAGAAAAGCAAGCTCATCCTCTAAGGTCTACAAGACCTCCTCTAATTTAACAACAAGTAACCTTTGTTATGTGTACTTGCAGGAGTTAACGAGTCCTAATGTAATGGCACTCAAGTATGGTGTTGCTAATGAACCCGTGTCTCGGATGAAAGACCAAAGTGATGTGAGTTTATTTACCCATAAATTGCTCTACACCGTATGTTTAGAGAATAGGAAAGAGGCATTGAGCTTAGAGGAGGACATAAAGGCTGCTTTTGGTGGGTATTATTGTGATAAAGCTTGGATACCTGATGGATATACAGAAACAGTACCACATAGTAATTTACAAGGAATTATAGATTTTATAGAGGCTCGTATTAAATCTTAAGATACTCCTTATATGTGACAAGAAACCCCTTGACACCACCTCCCCTCTCCCGTAAACTACCTTCATACCAAATAACACACACCACTGAAAACAAGAACTATTTACGATAATTATTGGTGGTGTTATAGAAACGTAAAATTTCTATAGAGAATTAAAACTATTTAAAAGGAGAAATAAATGAAATACATAGGCAGCAAGAACATCCAAGCACGTTTTTCAAAATCCAATATTAAAATAACTTCCTAGCACTATTGACAAAGGAAACCAATATTGTACAATTCACTCACACAAACAACATTAGGAGAAATATATGATTAATTTAGATAATAACAAACAGGTAGCAAGCATCTCAGGCGGAAGAACTTCTCATTACATGATCTCAGTCCTCTTAGAGAAGTATGGGAAGGATAAAGTAGATTTCGTGTTTTGTGATACAGGTGCAGAGCATCAAGGGACATATGATTTTGTAAAAGATACATCTACTTACTTTGACATTGAAATAACACACCTACGAATGCATATGCCAAAGGAGGAGGGTAAAGGGTGTGAATATGTAGTTGTACAAGAAGGAGATATTAAATCGGACTACAAGCCGTTCCAAGAACTTATGCAAAAGTACGGAAGACCTTTTAATCCTGGAGGTAAGTTTTGCACAGACCAGATGAAGACACAAATTTACCGTAAATACTGTAAAGATACTTATGGTAAAGGTAATTATACTACATGGATTGGTTATAGAGACGAACCAAAAGACTCAAGTAGAGTATTCGGGCATACACTTTCAGGTACTCTGTCAAAATGGTTCGATATTACGCAAAGAGACCAAGGAGAGTTTTATAAAGATTGTTGTGAGGCGCTTAAATCTTCAGTAGGTGGTTTAGTAGATTTTGTAAACTCTAACGTAAATAAGCAGGATTTAGATTCAAACTATAAACGTGTCTTAAAGGTGGTTGATAGGGTAGTTAAGAATCATGAATTAGGTTATCGTTTTTGTTTGAAATCTCAGATTTTGATAAGCAAGACATTTTAGAGTACTGGGAAGCCCAAAGTATCGACCTGAACATCCCAAATCACTGTGGCAATTGTGTCTTTTGTATAGAAAAAACAGTTAACCAACTTTCTTACCTATGCCATACTCAGCAAGAGTTGGCTGATGAATGGAAGATCGGAGTAACTGATCCAACGATACCTGTTAAGGGGCGTAAATTTGATGAAACACTGATGTACAGGGATGGTGTGCGAAAACTATCTTTTGATCAAGTTTATAAAGAGGCTATGGAACAGTCAGAGGAATATTGGGCAAATAAAGTCTCTCACGAGAAGAAGTTATCACCTTGCGCAGGAGGTTCTTGTGATTTATACGGAGTTGAAGAAGATTAACTAAATTAAGATATAATGAAGATAGTACCTCACCCCTTGACCAGCACCTCACCTTCCTCTATGATGTTGGTCAATTCACAAATTATCAACTAAACAAGTATGCACATTAGGAGAAATATTATGAAATCTAAAATGAAAACAGGTTGTTGTGAACCTCTTAAATGTGAGGAAGGTAGTAAGATTGCCGAACTCATATCTCTCGGAGACGAAGTGGAAGATTACACTATAAAAGGTAATACTGTTGAAGAAATCACAGTAGAGTTACAAGAATTATTCAAAGCATCTCCAAGAGATATTAATTCAGATTTACGCACTAAATACAAGTGAGTTAAATTCTAAAACTCGGTAGCTTTTTCATCCACAACCCACCTCAACAACATGTCGTGGGTTTTAAAGTTCCAAACTCCTAACCACCTCTCAGCACCCGTACAACCCCCTCTCGCAAGACTTCCCCTTCCACCTAAGCAATCACCTTACTAAGCTAAACACGCTTAAAACCACCTGTTCCCGAATCCTAACAGCGATAATTATTTTAAAGAAATTTATAGATAAATGTTGCATCTTAGGAAAATAAGAGTAAGATGTACTTATTGAAACGAAACACACATTAGGAGAAGCACCATGTCATTTGCTAAAAATTCAGAGCTAACTATGGAAGATAAAGTACAAGAGCATATTGCCACTATGCAACACATCCTTGACTTAATTAGTCGTATCAAAACTAAGTCTAAATTATCTACAAAGAAGTCTAGAATCTTTGCTACAATGATTGTTAATTTAGGTGTGGTGTTTGTAAACACTCAGAAAGAAGATTTAGCTAAAGAAGGTGTGGTGAGTTCTGCCCACTGGAGTGCTTTAGAAAACTTTATAAATACTAAGTGGAATAAGGAGTTTAGTGACGAAGGGTTATTATTAAAAGATAACTACGCTGCTGTAGTGCCTAACTGGTATTGTGTGAGAGAAGAAATCCTTAACACAGCAGGTGGTCTTATTGACTCAAGATATAGCAAGAATAGTAAAGAGTGGAAAACTTTCATAGAGGATAGTGAAGCTCTGTTGGAAGTGTTATAAGGGGGGGTGATGGATTATATTGTTTAAAGGCTAGGTATAAATACGAAAATGAGATTCTACCTTAAAGGTTTCTAAAATCTAGAATAAAGGAGAACCTCATTTTCAAAACTAAAACTAAGCAGCTCTGCCATTTCATAGACGAACTGTTTCTCTTTCCACAACCAACTTCGATTATTATATACAACTTACCCCAAAACGGTTTTTGAAAATTAGGAATGGCTGGATAAATTATTATAAAGACTGTCAGTACCTAAAATTTTTACCCTAAACAGAAAAATGAAAATAAGTACTAATTGGATAAATTACCTTATAAATCAATGAGTTAGAGCTAATTACGGGATCTATTCTCAGCCAATATGCTTTTAAAAATCTATACCGATAGCGATTATTATCCCCACAAAATCCCCTCCCAAAATCCATAAAAATTTTTGAATTTATTTTCAAATCATGTCATTTTATTGACGATTATTTTATCAACAGCCAATTTTTTGACAGTGAATAAGTTACCCACAATCTCAACTTTACGCACAACTTATCCACAAGCCATAAAATGTCATTATATTAGCATTTACTAATATTCCTTAGAATCGCATTTTGTCCCGTTACAGTCGATCCACTCTTAAAAACTACTGTATAAATTTTCTCTCGACAATAGCACTTATACATATCAACAACCTTTTCTGAGCAAATTAAGCCACTCTAAGCCATTTAAAAATTGTTCCGTTGTATTAACATGGCTTGCTTAAAATGGTTTATTTTAGCTTGAAATTAATTGATTATTTTTTTTGGGATAGCAGAGTTGGTATAGAATTTGCTTAGAATCTTGAATTACGCCCACAGTATATAGCCACAAATCACTTTAGCTTTAATAGCTGCGGAAACGCCTAGCCGCTCTTTTGTTCTGTGTTCTCACTTTCTATAAAAGATTATACGCCCACCACAGAGAATAGCAAGCGCTTTATTTGAACTTCTTTCTATGATTTTAAATCATCCATCTCTTTAAAAATATCTTGTAATGAGATATAACCTTCATCCTTAACTGGTATAACTTCTGTCTCTAAACTTTTTACTTTCTTGATAAGTTTTAAATATTCCTTGGCTGTATATCTGCAAGTTGTTTCTTTTGCAGTTTTAATAAGAATATCAACAATCAAAGCTTGATCCGCAACATTTAATATACTCATAATTTTAATCTCATCTATTAGCAGACCACATGATCCGCTTTCTTTGTTTCTGCCGTCTAGTATATAGCAACGGGTAACCCTGTCAATAAAAGACTAGCAATTAAATGAAAATAGTTTTCTTTCCTGCTTTCCTGAATATCCCTCCTTTTACCCTCCTTATATAACTATAAACTTTTCCTTTCCTGGTAAATTCAGCCCAAATATAAGCGCCTATAAGCCGTTTAAAATTCCTCTTAATACACTTGCTTACCTAAATTTTGCGCTTGTCTCAGCCTCTTACAGGAGGGATTTAGCTTTTTGGTAACTATAAATTGACTTAGATCAAATAATACTCTGCTAGAGTATTTTATTTGTGTTTATTGGTAAATAACGGTTGCTTTCTTCAGTGGCTTGTTTATACTTCACTGCATCAAGTCGAAACATACAACGTAGTACGGCAATTAAGCCAAATATAAAAAGGTTAAAAATTATGAAAATTTCTCAATATGACAATTCTCTTTTAGTAGCAGAAAGCGACACACAAAAGCTTTATATTGTTAAGTGGGGAAAACTTACACGCTTTGCATTATCGGCCGACAGTACATTCTCTTCTTTTAGTTTTGTAGGGGATCAATTCGAAAATAAAACACAGTTTGTCACAAATGCATGGGATTATGCTTTTAATGTGTGCGATTTTAAAGATTCTGAAATAATGTCCACGTATCCAAGAAACAGGCAAGTTGTGATCTCTCAAAATGAAAAAGTTGCTATTAATACGGCTATTCGTTTATTAAATAGCAGTAACAGCGACCACGCGGATCAATGTCTATGTTATTTAAATACTTTAAAAAATAAACTTTAAAAGTTCTTGCCAATCTAAATGATGTAAATAATTTATTTTACAAGAAGTTATTGCTTAACGTGATAGCTTTTGATAAAGTGATTTAAGCAAATTAACAGCCAACAACGGCAAATCAAAAAGGTGAAACTATGGGATTATTTAAAAAGCGTTATACAGCTGAAGAGCTGGAGATCTTAGAAAACACGGCAGTGTTAGACACTTTCAATGAAAAGTTTGGAAAAGCCGATTGGGCAATCTATAACACTTTTTTACGTATGCAAAAGAAGGCGCAAGCTTTCCATGAATGGCAACGGGCCACGGGGCAAGATGTTTTATTTTTTGACCGCCACGGGCAGCAAATCATTTTAAAAATGAATGATGATGGCACGGTTAACTATACAAATAACCGCTAAAAATTAATTTAAAATAAAGTTGACACGGCAATTTTGCCAAATATAAATAAGGTAGTAAAAAATTATGAATACTCTAAAATCTTTAAATGCATCTCTTAAAGTTTTGAACAATGAACTTATACAACTGCAAGACACCTTAAGTGAAAAACATTCGGCGCTCTCTTTAGTAGAAATTGATCAGGATGATTTTATTGAACAATACGAAAATTGTCTTGATGAGTGCAACGGTGAATTTATGGGGATGACAGCAAGCCATGTATTAAAAGAGTGTGATCCAACTGCGTACCGTTGCGGCTTAAATGATTACTGTGATAATGAGGACGTAACAGAAACAGAAGAGTACCAGCAGATCGAAGAAGAGATCGAAACCTTAGAAAGTGCCCTAGAAGATCTGGAAGCTGACATTGAAGCTATCGAAGAAGAGATCGAAGAGTTGGAAGAAGAAAACGAAGAAAGTTAAAATAAAAGATTGACAATTAAAACGTGGTCTGTAAAATAGGCCACCTAAGCAAGAAAAACAACTTATTAAACAATGGCAATTTAGCCGACAACAAAGAGAAAATATTATGACTAAATCAATTGAACTAACTTTCACACAATGCAAACAACTTGCTGCAAATGTTGCCGATATCCGTGTATTTTTAGAGAGTGTTAATGATCAACCTGATTTCATGCAATTTGAACAAATGGGGGTTGATAGTATTTCAGAGTTACAATCAATTATTAATAGTGGCTGTGCTTCAAATGCTCATCAGTCTGTTTTCTTTCATGAGGCTGCTCAATGTATGGCCTTGCATGGTGATGGTGTTCTAGAATATATCGAAAATGTACTGGGGGAACTTCCCGCAATTGAAAGTGGTACTAGTTGGAATCAAATTGCAAGCGTTTACCTTACTACTGCAATAGAATTATGGTGCGGCGGTTTTGCCGGAGACTTGGACGGGGTAGATTGGGATTAAAAATAAATTAAAATAAATCATTGACAAATTAAAAGCGGTTTGAAATAATAGCCGCAATTAGAAAGAAACTTAAACAAACAGCCAATATTGGCAAACTACAAAAGGCGTAAAATTATGAAATACTCACAAATCAAAGCAATCAAAACTTTTACTGAAAACCTATTTTCTGCTCCGTGTTACCGTGAAGTGATCGAGAATGTACAAAATGAAAATGTAGATTTTGAGGTTGAAAACGTTCGTTTCATTAATGCTGAAAATATTGATGAAATTCAATCTGAAGAGTTGCAAAGTGATTTATATTGTTTAGGTTGTTTTGATGTATGTTTTATCGCTAGACAATGTAATTGGCCTGTCGAGCTTGTCGAGGCTGCACAAGCTGGTGAAGCATACGAGGCATTAGGAAAGGCTATAGCAGACAACACAGACATGATCGAATTTGCACAGGCTTATAGTAGCGTAGACGGTTACGGACACCACTTCAACGGGTACGATTTTGGAGAAGAGAAGATCGAGATCAACGGCACAACATACTATGTTTTTGATCAACACTAGATAAAAAAGGGCGGGACAACTCGCCCACAATAAACAACTTTAAACAATTAAAATTTTATATAAAGGATTTACATTATGTCTAAATTATCACCGATGAAAAACACACGCACAACACGCACAACAAAAGAGAAAAATTTTCTAACGCATAAAGATGCAAAAGATTACGGTCACATGAATAGCCGTAAAACCAAGCAAGCGCGGCTCTTGGAGGCTTGGAGCTAATAGATAGACAAGTACACTGTTAAAATTTACGCCCTTGTACTCGCTTAAAAATTGCGTTTATGAGGGCTTTCTTCTATTTAAAAGAAAATTATGTAAACGTGTGAAAGTGTGATCTATGTCAATGTTATTTATAAATAAGTCTCTATACTTAACTACATAACTTAAGCAAACAAAAGGTGGTTAACATGACCAATTCAAAAGATCCAATCGTACTAAGTAAAGCAGAGGCTTTAAAATCTGCTTATATGTTTTGTGTAAGGTATGATCTTGAAATAGTTATGAACAAAAATTCATTAAAAATTGGTTTACCGTGTGGGGCGGAAATGTCGGCAAACTTTGATCCGGTGGGCTGTGAGTATGAAGCAGGGCGGCTGATTTATAAACAGTTATTAGCAGCTAAAAAGTATTGTAGAGAATTGCAAGAAAAAGAGCAAGAAGCAGTGGCAGCTACCCAGGAAAGCGCGGGAATTGTTGAAAGTGTGGCGGGCGGTAGTTGTTTTGATGAAAAAGGGTTGTTAGAAAAGTTTTTAAAAGAATCAGTATAAAAAGCTTGTAAATCTTCAAACGCTCTGTATAATGGGGCGCAAGAAAGAAGAAAAAAGGCAATTAAGCCGATTGGTTTTTAAATAAGGGTATCGCATGAAAAAGCTAAACGTATCTATTTATTTTTATCTACAAAACACCACTGTGAGCATGATCGGGGAAGGTTGTAATACTTTTGGGGCATTACGTGATGCTGTAAGCAATGCAAAATTTGAAAAGGGTTTATCTGGTATGTATAAAATTATTTCTTGTAATGAGGCTGTTTAAAGGTTGTATTCTTTAAATAAAACTTGTAATTTTAACAAAGGGTCATTATACTGATGTCTCTTGATTAAAATTATAAACAACCAAGGATTTACCATGAAAAAATACTTAGCACTTACTATCATAACTTGTATCGCTTCAACCTCACTTTATGTAAGCGCTGGCTCCTTCAGTGAACAGCTGGCAGAATTTCAGCAATCTAACCTTTGCATTAAAGAAAAGATTGCTGCAGGTGTCGAGCGTTCGCAGATTGGAGTGATCAACGGTAAATGTTTTATTAAATAATTGAGGGTGTTTTTATGATCATTAAACATGAAGATAGTAAAATTGAAGTTAAAAAGGTTGAAGGTTTTTCTTGTTTTGCTAACATTGCAGGATGTGGCAAGCGTAGACTTTACGAAGACAAAAACAAACAAGCTTATGTAAAATGCTTTGGTAAGTGGTTTAAATTTCCGCAACAGATAGAATATTAAAGGGGGCTTAAACCATGCTAAACAAAACAGCACTAAAACGCATCAATAAGGCTATTAAAACAGCATCAAAGCGCCCCCCCAGGGAGGACGGGAACAGCGGTTGTAAGGTAAAATTGTCTTTTGTGAGAAGGTAAGTTATGAAATTATTGTTAATAGTTTTAATTAATATTGTTTTCTTTTTGAGCCTCATTTTTATAACTTGCACTATGATGTTTTTATCTGATTGGTTTAACTTACCATTCACATTAATTTTTATTATGTTAACGCCTCTTGTTATGGTAGTTAATAATTAATAAGAGTAGTTAAAAATCTTTTGTGAAGTGTGTCACATTATTTATCAATTAGGTGTTGCACTTTTCTATAATAGCTATATACTGTTTATATCAGCTAAGGGGATAGCCCAAGGCGATAAAATTTAGGATGTATTATGAAAACTTCAAAAATCGGCAAATTAACTCTTGAGCAAGTTTTAAATGTTATCGCAATCGATATCAACCGAGATCAAATATTCTCTGTTTTAAATATCTTTGATAAAAGCATTGTTAAAAATAGCATTGAAGGCGAAAAAGTGGACTCGATTATTAGTAAAGTTGTTATGCTTGAAGACATCAAAAACGGCAACACTATAACACTAGACACAAACAGCTATAACGACGGCAACAATATTTATGATGAATATTTAACTTTTGCTTTCACTGGTAATGGTGTTGTGATTAATAAATTTAATACCTCTTATATGCAAGAGGGTGTTTTATTGGAGCAAAGCGGTACAGAATGGAACGAAGCGATCAAACTGCTAACAGATACCGTAGTTATTAAAGAAGGCGCTTATACTAACAATATAAACGTTTTAACGGCATTAGCTGCTCAGGTTGTTAAAGCTGCTTAACTTGTAAAGATTATGTGAATATGAATATGAAAGCCCGCTTAAATAGCGGGCTTTGTTGTTTCTATAGTAATGCTTTTAATTCAGCCCTCACAATATCACTTAATTTGCTTATATCGGTTATAGTATAACAACCCTTTACTATATGCCGTGGCAAGCTTTTAGTTATTACACTATTATCATTATTACTGTATATAGTAGCTATAAAATGCGCCTCCAGTCTTCCGTTACTTGCTGCCGTGTGTCTCGCTTCCTTATATTCGATCCTTCCTTTCTCGCTTTCCTGGATATATAATAAGGCCTCAACTGGTAATTTTTTAACCTCCTCACTATCTTCTATTAACTCAGTTAACATGCTTTTTTCATAATCACTTTTATATATTGCTTTGATTTCATATTCTGTTAATGGTCCTATACTGTCAGCGCCCCCTGTAATATACTTAACTAAACTTTCCAAAAGATAAGGGGAGGCAATCCCGCCTTTTTCCCTTGTAAGGTTTACAAAAGTTTTCTTATTAATCTGCATAAATTTACAACTTAGCAAACTATAGATTGTGTAAACTTTACCTTTTTGCTTTCTAACTAGCGCATAACGGTTATCAAAGAAAGGGAGGATCACAGCTGTTTTATACGCACTATTATTATCTCTTAGCCTTTGGATCTTAATCTCTGTTTGTTCTTCAATTGTTAAGATTGCTTTTTGATTGCTTTCCATTGTCTAAACTCCTTAAATTCATCTGGTGTGGTGGTTATTGTTAAGTTTTTACTATAATCGGTATAAGGTGTTAATCTTTCATTGTATAACCTCTGTTTTTCCCTTTCCCATCTCTTTTTATTCTTTTGTAATATTAAATACTCTTCACTTGTGATCTTGTCTCTGTCTGCGGTGTGTGTTGTATTCCTTAAATCTTCTAACTTAGCACTAATATTAACTAACTCTAATTTATAGGTTAGCTCTGTTATCTCTTTGACTGTGGTATTATATTGCGCTTTCTTAAAGTTGGTTTTACCCTGTTCAGTTGGGATCTGCTCTATCAACTCAACCTCTATCAACCCTATATCTTTTAAGCTACTAATAACTAAATTAGCTTGCTTTCTACTTAAACCAAAGAACAACCCGATCTTTGTTTGGCTTTCATAATATGATTTATTCTTTCTTTTAAAACCCTTGTAATTATCTAGCATGTGGCTATAGATAAATTTCATCTTATCACTAAACTTTACAAGCTCCCCAGATTCCAATATAAGAATGTGTGTGGCATACATTATCTTTTTATCTATTGGGAGTTTATATTTTTTAAATACTTTTGATGTGTTGATCATCTCTAACACTCCTTTATAAACTGCTTATAGTATTCTATCATATATTAGATATCACTAATATAATATGTCCTAAAAATGTTACACTAATGGCCATTTATCACTTGTGGAAAGTAATGTCAACAACTATTTATAATTATTTAAAATTAACTTATATTGTTATGGAATAACAAAAGATAATATCTTAATGCAGAGCATTGAAAGCTTACACACTTAAAGCAGGGTAAAGCGTGGGAAAGGGGGTAAACTTCGGGGAATGATGACCGACCAACGGGAGGGAGTTATTACACTAATTTAAACACGATACACGTTATACTACTTATAAAAGCTTACCACTTTTAAGGCGGGTATATAATGCGGGAAGGGGGCAACTTTTGGGAAAGGAGCGAGGGAGATTAGAAAGCGCCGACCGGAGGGAGGGGGTTGATAATTGAATGAGTGAGTTTAACAAAATTGAACCCTGTAAAGTGATACTTACTTAATGCAGAGCATTAAAAGCTTATACCTTATGAGCGGTAATATAGTGGGGAAAGGGGGCAACTTTGGAGAAGTGAGCGACTGACTGACCGGAGGGAAGGAGGGAGTGAGGTTTGCCTAATTGAACCCTGTAAAGGTATACACTCTTGCTTAGGATAAGCAAATATAACAATACTTGTGATGGGTAATACGTGTGGAAAGGGTGAACATTTGGAGAAGTGAACGACCGAAGAATGAGGGAGTGAGGTTTAACAAATTGAACCCGTTAAAGTACAACGCTCTTGTTTGCTGGCAAACAAAGTATATATACATGATAACTACTATCATCTAATAACTATATCAAATTATTACATGATAATGATTATTATTCTCATTTAGTTAGTTGATAATACATATCATTAACATTTAGTATGATTATTGATAATAGTTATCATCTATTGTGTATAAGGTGTCGGCTCTTGTTGCATCGCAACAAAATATAGAGGTCTATACCCAATACAGGCTCAATTTACAGTTATAACAACGAGCATTGAGTTGTATACAAGAAAAGTCTAATATAAGAATGGTATAAAGTCGGGAAGGTAGGCAGGACAAGGGCTGTAAGGTGGTAGGATATTTCTGATAGATCTAGGTTGTATATAATCCTATCCGTGATGGGTTAAACTGGTCTGGAGCGGGTTTTGACATTTCAACAGATATTCTACCTCTCCTCAAGAATACACTTCTCCCCAAAGCAAACCCCCTCTAAAAATTTTTATAGGTTTCCTCAAGGATATTCCTGTTTCCAAAAGTGAAATATTTCATCTCCGTCTATACAGATATTTTTGTAGAATATTACAATTCCCAATAAAAAGTATTCACCTAGAAAAATTTTAAATTATTACAGATATTTCTAGATATTTTCAATAGAATCAATAACTTACATCCCAAACCCTCAGATATTTTATTTTTGAATTTAATGTAGGTTAATATCCCTTTAATTATCATAGGAATATATAGTTTTGTATGAAGTAATACATAGGATATATGGCTTGTCAGAAGCCCTGAGAGAGGTTTTAATAGGTAAGAGGTACAAACGGTAGGCAAAAGAAAACCCTGCTTAAAACGCCTTACAACGCCTCTCACGGGGTTATGAATTACAGGTAGGGTAAATTATTTCCTCGATATCACTTCAAAGTAATCTTCCTCGGAAATAATTCCAAGTTCAGTAAATAGTTCTTTATAGGAAGTACACTTCCTTTTTAGTTTAAGCCTCTTACAAGGTATTGCTGTTTTAGTTGCTATATCAAGTTTAGAAAAGATATTACCATTGATATTGAATATAACATCACGTATTCCACTAAGAGATAGTAGTGCATAACATAGCTTATCTCCTTTAGCCATTCTCTGAGTCACAGCTGCCTTATTTACCTCAAGACTCTTACATAAAATTTGTTTATGGTACCACTTATTGTTCAGATACCAATGATGATCAATACTACCGACAGGAGCTTCTAAAGCTTCTTTCATAGTCATGCCAGCTTTGTTAACTCTGTGCCATAGAGTTCCATCACAGATTTTATATTTTCTTGCAATACCGTGGATAGTTCCAAATATTCCATCACCCCAATCCTTCCCATGAAGTTTTTCTTGTTGTAACTCTTTTGTGTACTCATAAGTATCTTTCTTATGTTGTTTGTATTTCAAGTAAGATTCAACATTACCCTGTACAATCAGAGTCTCAGTGTCCGTGTCGTTGAGTGAATGGTACCTACCTACACTAGCTTTACTAGGGAACCAAGCACTACCTATTTCATAACTATCAGAAAAATCTTTCTCCTTTATTCTAAGATTTGTGAACAGTTCTTCCAAGCTGTAACATCTCTTGTAGAAAGAGTAAGTACGTTCTACGTCACGATTAAATACCTTACACAAATAGTAGAAGTTTACTTTTATACCTTTAAAGGTTACTATGCATTCTCTACCACCAACACACATCTTCTGTTCATACAACCCCTTAACCTCTTCGTAAGTGCAACCTTCTGACAACTTGTTTGTGAAGTACTTATAAGTAGAGGACTCAATACCATCTTTATAATCTTGCTTAACCTTATAAATCAGTGTATCTGTTCTTTCCTTACGATTAGCTGCTTGACCTTTCCTATCAAGCCACCTTAGATTCCAAAGTTTATTATTGAATCTATCCCTATCAATATGATCGCATGTCTGTTTCTTAATACTACCAGCATCATCCTCAGGTGGTGGGCCGAAGAAATTACAAGCCATCAGATAATGTACTCTACTCTGTACCTTCTCATAGTTATTGGTGGAGGCACTGCCTATACTTAAGTTAACACACTCATAGGGATTGTTTATATCCTTCCTACCAGAATAAACTATAGCTACAAAACACTCATCAAGTTTATTCCAAACCCTCCCATAACTACTGATACTGTACTTCTTCTCTGTACCTTGCAGCTTATCATCTTTCAAATCTACCCATATCTCTGGTTCGTCCTTTAAATATCCCATTACATTTCTCCTTTGTATATTATGATTTACAACAACACAAAAACCTCACGTTAAGGAGGTTATTCTACCAAATTAAACTTAATACTTACCACTATCTTCTGTAGCAATAGCACCACCACTAACATCAGCTAACTCTTGTACTGTTGGGTTTTCATTACTCATTGTCACTTTCTTCCTCTTCATCAGGGACACTGTCAGCAACACTCTTGTAAATACCAACCACACCTTTCCCAAGATAGAAACTCACCACTAAAGATAAATTCCCAAGGAAGTAGAGGCCTACACATAAGAATACCCCTCCCATTACAAGGAGTAATATTGTATAAATACTATGCCTAAATAATCCTCTGTTTGTGATGTAAGATGTTTTGTATAACGTACCATCATTCCACTTGGATAGAAATGTTTTGTATAATTGTTTTATTTTGTTCATTCGTTTCTCCTTATAAAAACAAGCAACCCTTAACTCTCATCAAGGGTTGCATTTATTATCTGCACACAGACACTATTTACTCAGTGTATAGTAACACAGTTCATTGTAAGCTTCTTGTAGCGTGTAGCTACCTTCCCACAGGCGGGTGAGAATATAAGCTTCGTGTGTTAAGCCATCTCCACATCTAAGTGGTGTGGTTTCTCCTTTAAAACTACTAGAGAAAGTCCCTACACGTTGATCGTAGACACTACCTAATATCTTAGTTGGTTTACCCTCTACACCATCCATATTGAAATCTACCGTCACATCCTCAGAATCACTTGGCAATATGGTAAAGCTATTTTTCCCGTTAGCCAGTTTAAGACTTGCTTTGGTGAGATCAGAAACCATAAGAGCTGCCTCTCCATCAGGGTTGTTAGCAACCTCCTCTAAGATGCAAGATGGGATTTTAAGGGTAGGTATACTATATCCCTTAATGCCTTCCAGTTTAAGCTCAAACTCTTTAATCTCTTCCTCAAAATTCTTATCCAAAATAGCAATAAACTCCTCAATAGTAAATTGATATTCACCCTCAGTATTACAGCAGCGTTGGATAAATTTCCCAGTTTCATCTAATTTGTTTTCAAGTGCAGTGGAGGTATTATAACCAACAAAGCTATTATGATTCAGTAACACATTCATCTCTCCTAAAGTATAACCTGAAGAGGTAATACGTTGTGTGAACATACCTAAGCTATCTAAGCTAACTTGTTGTAATACTTTATGTAGTTTAATGCTTGTGTTAGTGCCTGATTTAATACATGTGTTCATAGTTTGTTTCTCCTGTTGTTTTTCATCTTTAATAAATTTAAGTGTGTTGTATGCATCCGTGATTACGTGGAGTATTTCATCTCCATATTGTCTCAGATCTCCATATTCTGATTGGTTTAAGACTTGCATAAGAAATAAGAAATCCTTGTTTGTAAAGGTATCGGTAAGGACTGTAAAGCCATTATCAGCTACCCTAGAGAATCTAGTTTGCATACGTATATTACGATTACCTTTAGCTCCCACAACCTCCACACCCAGTTCCGTGAGATGCTCTGAATGACGATCCCACTCCAACTTACCGCTAATACAAGGGTCTTTAGGTATAACAACTTTAACATTTTTCTCTTGTAAGCTTTGGTGTGCAATCGTAATATCACGTTGTTTTACACGTTGACAAAACTGCATTAAAGCCTCCCCGTTTGCATCCTTAATATAATCACCTGCAAGATACGCAACACCATTGTCATCCATATACATCTTAATTGATGTTGTTTTAGACGGGGAAGGGTGCTTCTCTGTAGATTCACTGTGACATAAGTACCAAGCACGTACAACTTCCAACCCTTGCAAGAAACCTTCACCACCTACGTTAAGTGTTGTTGTTAAGTTTAATTTATCTTTGTTCATTTTGTTTCTCCTCTATTATTAAACCTCTATACTCGTTTCTTCAAACCCAACTTGCAACATACTAGGCACTACTGGAATAACCTTCCCTTCACACTTGAGCAGAACCTCCTGAGCATTCATACACAGCACCTTGAAGACTTTCCCTTCTGGAAATAACACCTCTACATCCTCCTCAAGGATTGTGTTATCGTGTTGTAAGGGAGTAAACCCTTTGCTGATAGGGAATTTATTTGTGTATAGTTTCATTCTAAACACTCCAACAACTCTTTAGCTCTATCATGACTATACTCAACTGCAGGACAATTATCCCACACAGTATCAGCCACCACATCTCCACAATCTTCTACAGCTTCCTCTAAAGCATCAATATACTTTGTAGCACCTCTTAAAGCTTCTTGCAACTCTATAAATTTCCTTGCCAAAGTGTAGTGTGTTGTACTATCCACTAAGGCTTTAGCTTTACCATCTAATTCAAAATTGTTCATAACCTTGTACTCCTCTCATAGAACAAAAATTGTGACATCAACACCACTATTTTCAAATAGTTCTCTTATCATAGGAAGAACAACACCTTCCCAATCACCACCTGCTAATCCACAACCTATAAGAGGAAGTCCAAGTGTTTTAGGGTAGACATTATCAAACTCTAACCACTCTTTTACTTTAGATAACCCTTCCTCTAAGGCAGCATAACTGGTATTGCGGTTAGGTGCTTCTTTATATTTACTCCAGTGATATTGACCATAAATATTGAACATCAAAGACAAACCCTCTGTTTCAGCTACAGAGAAATCTCCTAGTTTGTCCCTGTCACCTCCCACAGTAGCATTATCTACTTTACGTACTTCAGGATTGACTTTAGCTAGTAGTGGTGCAATTCCTCTGCCCATACGACAAAAGCAATTACACTGGTGTGCATAAGCATCTAACTCATTATTCTTGTAACTCTCAACCATATCACCCTTGATTATTTTTACTGACATAACTAATCCTCCTCCTCACAGGCAATTTTAATAATCTCAAACATACCAGCTTTATGTCCCTCTACCCCTGTACAAGACTTAACACAGTGACGTGCAACCTTAGCTACATGTAAGTCGAGTTGTAGTTGTGTTGGTTCTTCCTTACACCAACCTTTCTCTATAGAAATTAACACATCTAAACCTTCGTAGGCACGTTCTAGGTGGCGTTCCCATTCCCTAGCGCTACCATAGTTACCCTCAGAACGTTCAGTTTTCCAGCCGTCAAGTACATACAGTAATTGCTCTAATTCTTTAGAGTTTTTCCAGTTTACGTTGCTCATTTAGTTTCTCCTCTAAGCAATTTAACAATCTTCTCCAACACTTCTTTATCCTCTTTAAGCTCAATAAACATCGTAGCCAATTGATAAGATGTAAGTGTTTCTGATAAATATTGTGCTTTCTTATGTGTTTCTTGCTTGTTCATATATTTCCCTTATATCACATTCTAATCAAATCATCAGGATGCACATTACTGTCTACCCATTGTTCGCTTACGTCATCCCATGCATCCACGGTACCATCAAGCACATAGTAGAAATACACCCCACAAGCAGATTGATGTGTTGCTCCTAATGGGATTGGTGTGTTTTGTTCGTATAAACTCTCTTCTTTACTTTTATGTAATAGAATAACATAATCACGAGCTAAACCGTAATGAGTTGTTGTATCAACTAAGTGTTTTGCTTCTTTATCAAACTCAAAGTTATTCATTGTTTCTCCTTTTTTTAGGGTATTATTTAGTTACATGTAGCTTTTGACTACAGTTATCGTTTCTCTATCCCAACTCACCATAAACCTCCCATTCGTACTTCCTCGTCTGCACCCCTGTATGTTTGTTTATATCAGACCTCTTTCCGCCTATAACTACTAACCTTCGTGTACCACAGACCTGACACTCTTCAAAGTACAGGTTATGATAGTCTGTGCCACAATCACCTCGTGTGTCCCAAGTTTGATGTGTACGGTAGGTATTAGTAATTCTGTGAACTTGTTTGTATTTATGTAGAGTTAAGAAGCACTTTACACTCATAAACCTCCTCCTTCCGCATTATTAACATAATCAAACAAACGATGTTTAGGTCGTTTATCCATAAACAGCGGTATACAAGGTGCAAATGGATCTTGCTCACAATTCACACACTCATTTAATTCATTGCCGTATTCTGGCATAAGAGGGTAGGTCTCACCTTCAACCAACACCCCTACAGTTTTGTTCATTTTAATTTGTTTCATTTATTCTCCTCTCTTAACGTACTATTTCTAAATGCTTTATTAAACTGCTTATTGAGCCAGCAGTGTAATAACAATCCCTTGAAGTTTTAAGGTTGAGCGCTTTCATCTTAGTGGCAATCTTATCCAGAGACCAACCTTCTCCTACCATTAGTTCAATACGCTCCCTATAACGTTCTGCAAAGGCTTTAGCTTTAGTAGATTGACGTTTATTGCGCACCATCAACCCTGCACGATTCTTCTCCTGCCATTTGGCATTAGCTCCTCCAAGCTTCACACCATTAGCTTTAGCTTCTTTAAGTGCTGCTTTTGTCCTCTGAGATATGAACTCGCGTTCTTGAGATGCTAATGCAGCATAAATATGTAACTCGAAATTTCCTGCTTGTGGCATTGAAGCTACCCTTATTTTAAGTTGTTCCATTATCAAGGCTATTGTTGACACTTTTCGTGATATTCTATCCAACTTCGCTATAAGAAGTTCTGCACCGTTTTCTTTTGCTAATGCTACCGCTGCTACGAATCCTTTACGCTTATCGTTTGTACCAGAGGCTGTGTCAGTGAATTCCCCTATGATGGTATAAGTATCACAGTTTTTAAGAAAGAGTTTTATGTCACGTTGTTGCGCTTGTAACCCTAACCCACTTTCACCTTGGCCTTTTGTACTGACTCTTGTGTATATTACGTATTTCATAATACCCTCTTTAACTTGTTTGTTTATAATATGAGAGTATTATGCACTATAAGACCAAGCTGGTCAACATATTATTTGTATTTATTTCTTAACACCTCTTTAATCCTCTCATCAGTTTGTGTATCGGCTAATTCTAATGCATATTTATGTTTTGTGGTTTTCCACGCTAGGTGCGCCTCAAGCTCCGTCTTGTACCCACCGATATAGTTACTACCTCGCTTGAAAGGGTCATTACAGCTTGTTTCATAAGGGCGTTCTCTTCCGTCACGATTAAAAGACACCCCAAGCATACAATTCCCTCTGATGGAACCACTATCAATTATAAAATTATTGACTTTAGCATCAATAAACACAGAAGTATTTGGAGAGTACTCTTTACACTTTCCTGATAAGAAATCCTTGTCAAGTGATAGATTTTTCCAATCACGCTCTGGTTGTTCATCTACCCACTTACTAAAGCTAGAGAACAATAACCACTCTTTACATACGCTGACCTTCTCATAATTTCTCCTAGTGGATTGATATTTCTTACTGTAAACTCTTCCAAGCATATTCCGCCACTTATAGTAATAGGGGCAAACCCACCTAGAACCTCTTTTTGTAAAGCCTTCAACGAAGTACTCGCAACCTGTCACATAATCCGCGTCATTAATTCCATGTCCATATACAAGTTTTGTACCATTATATTTACCTCTAAGGTTACCTTTAATACTTCCCATTTTACTTCCTTTATCTAAGTTTATTTTCTACTATAAACGTTTAAAAACTTTAACAACCACATCTTCACACAAACACTCTTCACTAACTTGCTCAAACACTTCTTCATCTTCTACCCAACGCATATCAAAGTGTGTGTCTGCGTCAGGGAAGGTTTTATCTACTCGTGTCCAATACACTTCTTGCACAAAGTCTTTACACTGTTCGTAAACAGATCTACCACCTATGATATAAGTGTCCTTTTCTAATATATTGTTGGCGTACATAGTTCCCCAGTTTAAAAACATATTCAGGTCTGTTATGAACGTAGGTGTATCCACACCATGCTCAAAGTATTTCTCGTTAGTATTACGAGGTGTTTTTGAGAGGACAACATTATAACGATTTGGTAGTCCATTTTCCATACCTAAAGCTTGGAGTGATTTATAAGTATTATTACCCATTAAGACTACGTTATCAGTTGTAGTCTTGCTGAAGTACTTTAAGTCTTCCTTGCAATAATGTAAGAGTGCGTTGTCTTTTCCTATTGCGAAGTCACCTCCGCAAGTGCAGATTATCATTTTAAGCATTTTGTTCTCCTAAGCTATAAGTTCAAAAGGGATTTTACCTAAGTGAGCATCCTTTCCATAACCTGTCAGTGTAAAGTAGTCTCGTGCGTGAGTGTGACACTCTGTAACATCCTGCATATACTCTACCCACCCATTGATACGCATTTCAGCATTCAATTTCTTAGGAGTGCGAGAGAGTTGTTCCTTAATCCCTTCGATATGTGGTTCATAAATGTGTGCGTTAATCAGATTGTGTCTTACCTTACCAAACTCGTACCCACAAATATGACACATCAGCTCCAGTAGGAAATGACACTGGATAGAATTAAAGTTTAAACCACACCCTACGTCTACACTCCTGCTCTCACTCTCCATATACAGTTTATCACCGAGAATACTGAACGTGTGATTTCTCATGCAAGGACGCAAGCAACCTTTATCAAAATCTGATGGATTCCAGAACGTGATGGTTTCTCCACGGTCATCAATACCCTTACATAAGTGGTCATACACCTGATAAACTAAATCTACCCCGTTAAAGTCACGAGCAACCACTCCGTACACCCTACCCAAATCCCCATTACCTTTACGTAGTGGACTATCTTTCCATGCTTGAGTTTCCTCACTGTTAACCCACCACGATTTTGTTCCTATATCTTCAAACTGTTGTGCATTATCGTAACCACGTAAATAACCTATAATTTCTGCTACAGCACTCACTGGAAAGGATTGTTTGGTTGTTAGTAGAGGAACTTCACCTGTGTACTCTAATGTATGACCTATAATAGTTTTACATCGAACACCTGTCCGTTCATTCTCAACCCAAACACCTTCATCTAAAATCTTCTGACATAACTCTAAATAATTTTCTTCATAACTCTTAACTTTATTCATTTTATTCTCCTACCTCAACAATTTCCCAATCTAAAACATCTTCTGCGCAATTAGCTTTTTGGTGAATTATCCACTTCTCAAGCTCAACTCGTTCTAAACCCTTAGTGAGGGTTTTCTCTCCTGTGATTAGGTTTGTTGTTAGTAAATTTACTTCACCTCTCATATCTTTTCTCCTCCATATTTAAACTTAGGTAAACTAATAGTACTAATCTTAGCTTTCTTACCTGTGTCGAAACAACTCTCTGTATCAAAGCTAACAACCATACTTGGGAAGGGTGCTGCGGTAGCTTTACCATACTTCTTGTATAAACTATTCTTACCCACCTTACCATTAATATGTTCCATTGTCTCTTGCTCCCAAATCCACTCCCAATACTCGTCACTTCCGAAAGTAATACGACCTTTTACAAAGTAAACCTCTTTTGCTTTAGGTAAAATAATCTCATGGAACAATTTAGTATCAGTACGTGAAGGAATAAGCACATCACCTTTACCACCTTTTTCACACTCTTGTATAAACTTCTGTACAAATTTACTTTGTTGTGTGCCATATTCAGGGTTCATGAAAAATTGAACTTCCTCCTGCTCATAACTTTTTTGTATAAGTTCTTGTGTCCAGTTATGTTTGAACATATCCTCCTCTTCTGTATAGAATTCCTCACACTTAGCTGTTTCTTTATAGCAACAGGGATCTAATAAATACTCTCTCCCTAACTGCTCTTGTATAGAGAGGAAGGTTTCCCATCTTGTAGCCCATGCTTGGTTTTTACTTGAAAACATTAAGTTATTATCCATCACATCCACTCCTCGTCTACACTATTAATCAAATTACACCCAACCCCACCTTCATTATGAAACACCTCCTCTTGCACACCTTCACTCACACTACAAATATGTCCGTAGTCATCTTCCATTAACATCCAGCCATTTCCCGAATCAAAAATAATATCGCCTGTGTTTCCCATAATGTTTTCTCCTTAAATTAAATTGTTTTGTTATTGAGAGTGCATCTTATAGTAATCTTTTCACTCTGTCTACTATTAATTGTTATTTATTTACTGTTTCTTAATCACCCCCTCACTCCTTTAGAACACACCTGCTAAACATGATATAATACTCTATTCATTAAAGATAATATAATCTAAAGGAGTGTTACTTAGTGAAGAGAATTATACATACAATTAAAGGAGAAAGCAATGGCAGAAAGGAGACCGTCCAGAAAGTGGCATGTAGGTAAAGTTATTGAAAGGGAGGTAGGCAATAAGCTAACTATCGTAGAAAGGTTAGAATCCCCTTTTGTTAGCGTGGTTTGTGATAAGTGCCATACCGACGAAGAATTATTTCCAGAGCCGTTGAAGATAAGTATTGCACACTTAAATTCAGGGAGAAACCCTTGTGGCTGTTCTAACAATCCTCAATGGAAAGATTGGCAATGGGAGATACTAGCCAAAAGAGCTTGTGAAGAACGGGACTTAACATTCTTAGGGTGGGAAGGTGAATACAAAGGAAGTTCAACACTTATAAAACTTCTCTGCAATATACACGATACAGTAAACAATAAGATGCAAGTTACCGCTTTCGTGCATAATGAGAGTAAGAGAGGTTGTCTTGAATGTAAGAATGAGCTAACCTCAAAAAGACAATCTAAACCTTTAGAGAAAAGTTTGAAAGATTTTGCGCTCAGAGGTAGTTATCCAGAGGGGACTACATTCACTAGAATATCAAAAGACTTGTGGAGTATTACTTGTCCAGCGTGTAGTGCAGATTCCTATAGTGCTGCAGGATGTAAGTCAGAATTTACTGCTTACGTAAGCGATATTCTTAACGGGGCTTTATCTTGCAGGTGTAATAAGACATGTTACCGAAGAGACGAAAAAGAAACTGTAGTTTTCTTAGAGCAAACTATGGAGGAGGAAGGTCTAGGGTATAAGTTCGGAGGTTTTGTTGATGGATTTAAGACTGTAAAAAGCGAATTCTACCTTCTATGTCCTAATGGGCACAAGCATATAATCTCGGTATCGGGATTCAGTAACGGTAACAGGTGCTATGAATGTTTTAATAAGAATCAAACATTAGCTTATATTCATACCATAAAAGATAACAAGTTTCCTATTGCAGTAAAATACGGCATTGAAAGCCTAAAAGGAAGAAGGCTAACGCAACAACAATCCAAAACAAGCCTAAACGTGGAGACTTACGGCTATTGGTCATTTACCAGTAACGAGGTGTGCAGAAGTGCTGAGAGAGCTGTCAAGAAAGCAGTAGGTACTAGATATCTCACTAAGCAAGAATACCCAGATGGATACACAGAAACAGCCAGAGTCTCAGATATTCATAGAATAATTAATATTTATAAATCTTTTGGAGGAATACAACTATGAGCAACCCAAATTACCCAGCTTCAACATTATCGGCTGCATCTTCGCTCACGATCGAGAACGGAAACACTTGGCATCAGATTTTAAATGGTGGTGATGATGAAACATTTGAAGTAGATGATGGCACTATCCCGAGTGTACGTAAGAGTATAAAAGATAACTTTTACTACAAAGACCCTATTGATTGGGTAGAGAATAACCCTGTAACAGAATTTAATCAACTTGTTAAATTTACCGATGGAACACTTTGGGTAGCACCTACTGCAAGAGCGAATAATCCTATTTTGATGGGGGCCACTCCTGTTGGGGATGATTTGTTTAAGGTGGCACCGATATACAATTGGGGGCAGGAATTAATAGCAGTAGCAAGAGGTTTGAATGTTGAGAATGATGCTGTGGTGCTTGGTGTTGCAGGGCAAGTGATAACAGTAGAAAAGAAGTATATTTACAACCACGTAGACCAAAATACTTGGGGTACCCCTACACTGAATAGTTACCCTGAAAATATTATCAGTGTAACTGATAATGCACTGGTTACAAACGGCGGGAATTACAAGTTAATTCCGTTTTTACCTAGATTTTCAAATGAAATTAGCGTTAAAGACACTGGTGCCGTAGGGGATGGCGTTACCGATGACACAGCAGCATTTAAAGCAACAGAAGGCTATGATCACGTATTTATACCTTCTGGTGAGTATTTGGTAACAGAGGAAATAGCTTACGATGGAAAAGTTCGCATTACAGGCGAAAACAAACCTACTACAATAATTAGGTCAACAATAGGTAGCGGTGTAATATTAAGCGTCAATTCCGACTCAGTTGTTGAGCATATTACTATTGACGGAGTTGATCGTGCAGGAAAAGATACAGTTGCGCTCAGTTCTACAGATGTAATGGTTAGATGCGTGTTTAACGATATTAATATAAAAAATGTTGAGAAAGGAATATCACACCCAACCGCTGCTTTCTTGTCTAGCCTGTCAAACATTTGGTGTGATAATGTCGGTTATGGACTGTCAGTGATTCAATTCAATGGCGCATCAGTGAAAAACTTTTACACCACAAACTTCGACCACATAGCAATAAAGGTAAATAAATCAAAGGGGGTTACACTAACAAACGTAACGCATGAGCATGGCGGAGAGAAAGGCATTTCATTAACAGGCTGTTTAGGTGTGGCTATAGATGGTGTGTATTCAGAAGGTGTCGCGCCCGGGACGTGGGTTGAGATTGAGTTGAATCAGCAATCAGGGGTCGGAAGCACGAAAGCGAACTCGATAAAAAATTGCTATTTCGCTATGTACTCAACAGTAGCAGGGCCGCGCATAGTCACTTTTGGCGCGGCAGGTGAAACCAACATAACTGATGTTGTTTGGTGGGAGCCTATCGCAGCTCAGATACCATACTATATAGACACAGAGCCATACCCAGGGAATGATAGTAAGGTTTATATTGATAATTGGACTGTTGGAACGGAAGCAACAGCGCCGACAACTATTCCAGTGTCTGATAAAAATACAAACGTCACAATTGGGGCTGGCGTTGATAAAAATTTCTTTGGCTCGCTAGACTCCGGAGGGCGGAAGCTGAACGAGGTTGTTAGGTCATCAAGTGGTACGTGGACACCTGTGCTAGATAGCGTTAACGGGGCATCTGGACAGACGTACACTGTACAGCGTGGCAGGTATGTGCGTGTCGGGAATATGGTCACTGCTACATTTAGAGCGGAAAAGGTCGCTGGAGGCACAGCGACAGGGGACGCTAATATATCTGGGCTGCCTTTTCCAGCGGCAACACCAAGCGCACAGGGAGAGTACGATGCGGCGGTTGCATTTGGAAGGTACTCTAATCTTGGGTTTCCAGTATCCTCTTTACACGGGTACGCCAACGGCGGCGGAAATGTAATAAATGTACTGCATAAAGATGGCTCAACTACGTCAGACTCTTTTTCGCAGGGCTCAATCTGGAGCGCAAACGCTGTAATTATTGGAACAATCACTTACGAGACTGAGTAATAAGCCTCACATCAGTTTTAAAATAAATAAAAAAGGTGTCCCGTTTATCGTGCTGCCTTTTTGCTTTCAATCTAACTGATCAATAAACACCTCAATACGCTGGTTTTGCCTGTCAATTCCAGCGCATCTATAACACCCTTTCAGTCACTTACTACCTAACTCCACTTCTCATCCAACTCCTCATTATTAACCTCAACTCGGTCATTCATATACAACCACCCGTGATATTCTAAATGATTATCAAACGCCCAACTCATCCCTCGTGGCTTTCCATTCTTATTACGCTTACTAAAATACTCATCTCCAATCTTCTTAATCTCCACTACTTTCCCATTAGGATTTGTGTGGAATGTTAAGTTTTCATCTAAGTTTAACTCTACTGTTTTCATATCTTTATTTTTCATATGTGTTCCTCTCTTTTCTTCTTGTATTAAGATGTTTAGTAGCCAAAGCTTAGTAGTCATTACCAAAGTCAGCAACGTTATAACTCTCTTTACCATTAACAACGTGGATTATGTTGTCGTCAAAGCTAATATTCTTTAACCAACTATGTAGTGCGTCAGGCGGAGAATATGTTTCTCTTAACATACCTGCATAAAGCTTCACAAACTGTACTTCATATAACTCCTCAGGGTGGCGTACAAGTACACTCGGTATACGATGCTTCACTTCTTTCTCTTCTGAGAGGATAATATCCCCGCTACTGAGGAAACGTGTATTAAAACCTAACACATGCATACATGATTTTTTATTAGGTGTGCCGTCTTGTTTCTTTAGATAGATACGTTTACCTTTGTCATCGAATATTACTGCTTCTGAAATGTAATTAATAGCATCCTCAGATACACTTGCAAGTAGTTCATAACTCATATAATTTCTCTCCTTATTAATAGTCGGCTTGACCGATTAACCTGTTAACCCGTAGGGATTGTGAGTGAAGTTGTGTATTAACAAATACAGTAATCAATAATACAATACACAACTTCACAATGGTTTTACATTTTCATTAATGTATTCACATCTTCATAAGAGTGAACGTATTTAAAGCGTAACCTTTGTTCATTACTACATACCTTTTCATAGTGGACTCACACGAAGAAGTTGTTAGCTTGTTCACAAAGGTTTCTTTTATTTTGCCGTTTACTAAGATGGCAATGGTGTCTCGATAGTTAAAATTTGGCATTAGTTTTTCCTTCCGTGGTTAGGGTGAAAGTTGTATTTAACTTCAGCAGCTTTCCTTGCTGTCACAGCCTCCTCAAAACTTGAGTGGTTACCTAAACCTATCTGATGTCCACGTACAACTATATACGCAAACCAAGCACCATACTCCCTGTAACTCACCCCAGAACACCCGCTGGTATTATTAGAGTGCCTTTTTGAGTTTTTTGAGTTTGTGATTGCATCTACTACTCGGAGATTATCTAATCTATTGTCTAAAGTATCGCCGCTTATGTGATCTATTACTTTCCCACTAGGTGAAGATAAGAGTAGCCTATGTAATTTAACCACCTTCCCATCCACATTGGCCTGTACATAGATACTGCTTGAGTGCTTACCTATGTGACAAGCACCCCACCTGTACTTTTCGATCTTATGGAACATCTTTTGGTCTATATATGTAAATGTATTTGGAAACTTATTTGTAGATACATCTAATACAACAATATCTCCTTCTACCAGATACTTATTAGGGCAATCACCACAACCACTTTTATTAATTTTAAAACTATCCTCCCTTGTTATATATTCCTTTCCACAGGTACATATCACCTTGCATATTCTCCTGCCCTTGGCAGTACCTTCACAGGAGACATAAGTGAGCTTACCTGAGCTATCACCTGAATACGGAGAACCTCCTCTTTGTGGCGCTACATCTTTATTTAATTCTCCCACCTAACCCCTCCTTAGTTATATGACCTAACTGAACAACTAAACTATCACATACACTTGAACGATTATCTGCGCGTGGCGTATGGAATAAGGTAATCTGAGCTGGTTCTGAAGCATACCCAGAAATAGCACTGTATTCCCCTCCACCAACATCATCGCATGTTGCAAAGAAAGCTCCATTAACAACTTTAGAATCGTTACTAAACCTTGTGATTGTATGTTTGTCTCCCATACGGAAATACTCAATATGCTTTTTAATTTGAGCACCACGTTGTGTTACACGTTTGGTCATGGCTGCTTCACTTGCGGAAACTTTCACACCATGCTCATAAAGAGTGTTTGCTCCGTAAATATCTTTAATTGCATAACATCCATCAGGTATTTCATGCGTAACATGAGTGTACCCTTTAGCCTCAGTAAGCATACGTAACGAATGGTATAAAGGCCAAGATAAATGCTGAGAACCAGGAAGATACATATTCAACCCATGTCCATCGTGGTCGTGATTGCCAGTAAGAGATACTACATCCATAGGAATACCTAAAAGTGCTAAAGGTTCTATCATATCAAGAAATAGATTCTCAATAGCTGTTTTCATTTGCTCAGCTGTACCAGAATCACAAGCTCGTCCACTGTTATCGTGCTTCTTGTCTGACTCTATCACATCACCGATTATAGCTAGGATGATCTTATCAAATACAAAACCCTTACTAATGTAATCTTCTATACGCTCGATAACTCGTGTAGTGTACTCTTTAACACGAGCAACTGCAACTTCTGTATTGTATCCATGCATTAATTTTCCATACTGAATATCTGATAGTAGTATTTCTGCTGTGATGTGTTTACCACCTGTACGTACTTTTCGCATAACAACAGGGACTGCATCATTAATGTTATTACTCACTTCCTCTAAGATATCCACTAAAGTTTTAGGTTGAACTTCATTTCCGCTATCAAATAACTCACGTTGAATCTTACGTAATTGGTTATTACTCCGCTGAGCACCGCGTAAACGCTTAGCTAAGTTAGCTACATTGAAATCCTCACTGTCACATAAGCCATTAAGAACAGCTTCACTTACACCATCTTCCACAACAGAATCCTTTTTAGTATTGATAACACATTCTGGAAAAGTATCCTCAATTTCTGCACTAACAGCAACTATGCCTCGGTAACTCCCACTCTTTTTGAAGTCTTTCCATACACGGCGAACTGATGACTCAGATGAACGGCTGCCAATAACCTCCTCCGCTATGGCACAATTACTCTTCCCTTTAACCCCCTCACTACGGTTAATCTCATCTTCTAATTTAAGTTTAATAATCTGTTGCACTTGAGTTTTCGATAACGCCATATATTTTCTCTCCTTTAATTTAAATTACATTACATAGTCATTTCTTGCATTGCCTTACCAGCCTCCTCAAAAACCTCTGGTTTCAACTCTCCTGTCTCACTATTAATCTCAATCTTAAAATTACCATTCTCAAGTTGTGTAAGAATAATACGTTCACCAGTAGTATCGTTACTTACAACAAAACTCTTCTCTACACATAAAGCCATTACTCTTCTCCTTTATCATAAGTAATTACAACTTCACTAATATCTGCTTCGATATCATTAACAGTGTAACTAAAGTCTTCTGAAAAAATTAACACCTTTTCCTCGCCTTTTAAGAAACGAGAAGCTGCTTTACCTACCCTCTCCAGTGTGCAGTGGTCACCTTCTTCAAACATCCAACTTGGTGCAGTAATTATCATTTGCTTTTCCATAACACCTTCTCCTCCCTAAAACTTAACTACCACATCTCTACGTATCAACTCTGCTACAATCTTATTCTTAACTTTACCAGTAGCACCTTTCAACATTTGCTCTAACACTTTAGTCGTAAGTTGCTTAATCTTAGTTTTATCTTTCTTCATAATGTTTCTCCTATTTAAGTTTATTTTAATTACATTTAAGTTTATTTTAGATATTGTGGTTTATCTTTCCAATAGTAAAATCTGTGTCCATCCAAACTACCCACATACTCCATTCTCTCACTACCTACCCAATATGGATGCACTTTCGTGCTGTGATAATGGTTTACACTCCCACTCAACTTTAAAAAGGTATCTTTATTGATAAGAAAATGCTCTGCAAGTCTGTAGAGACGTATATACTGTACCGAGTCGTGAACCTTATCAGATAATTTATCTCCTGTCCAGCTGTACTGGTTTCTTTGAAACACCACACTACATATTGAACTGGGCCACCTCCGATCATTAACTCTGTTCAACACTGTAGACATAATCATAATGTTTGCCATGTCGCTTTCACCTCTACCCTCCATATAAGAGTTTATTGTTAGGCACTCAACACTTGATAACCTCTTACCTTGCATATCCTTATAAGGTGGTGGTGAAATCACACGCTCTGCAAATACATTTAAACTTGTTGCTAATAAAACACTTGCTACACATAAACTTTTTAACATTTGGTCTCTCCTTTAAGTGAGAGGGTAGTATATGCTAAGTTATTGTAGTGTGCAAGTGTTTATTTAAGTATTTAACAAATATATAAACAGGAAGCTTTATAGCTTGAGCGCAATGCTACTTAGCTTGGTTAAAGCTCCTGTTATAAAGCTGTTATACCCACCTCAACTTCCCACTCACGAATCATTCACCCTTCTACTAATCCGTGTATTTTCCATTTGTAAATCTTTCATAAATAGTTTATGTTACTATCATTTCACACCCTTTAATGTTTTAAGGAAGTATATTTATGTCAGAGAATAAAAAATTATCACTAAAGGAGCTTAGAGAAGAGATGTTCCTTGCAAAAAGTTATGTAAGTAGTCATGGTACGTCTGATGACCCTATGATGGATATGAACATGTGTCCGAAAGAGCCTGTTGTGTTCTTGCTCGAACTTGTTGAGCAAATGTATCAACGCATTGACGCTCTTGAAAAGAAGCTTGAGCTATAGCGCTCTTAACTTTTAAATCTCTCATCAGACTTTCAGCAAAAGTTAAGACCTCCTTTTGAAAGTCTGCTTTACCAACTAAACCCACTTCTCCTAAGATGAAATCCATCTTTTCATTGAAATGTAAAATTTGCATGTTATTTTCCTCTTTAATTTAATTAATAAAATATTCTTTACTTCTGAACTTAATATAATTGTCTAACGCCGTTATGTTATGTACTATTGTTGTTGTGAGACTTAACCTTCTCTGGTGTAACCTCTAAGGCAGAGAACCCAAAAATCTCTACCTCTTGGTACTCCGATCCAATGTAATTGCCACAGAAAAGGGAGGTCAATTACTTGTAGAGGAGATATTTTTTATGAGTTTACATTTACACATGACGGTAGAAGCAAGTCTACAGCTCGCATTCAACCTTGATTCTGTAATTGACATTATTGGTTCTATGACCACAACAGACTTTCTTAAAATCTGTGGCGGTATTGAGCGCCTAGCTAAAGCATGGAACCACATAACTGCAAAGCAGTATAAATAACATTATCCTGTGTTCATCAGGCATTTTTGTACGTTCCTATACGTTAATAGGGAGCACCACCTGAAAATATAAATAAAACTTAATGCGCCTTTTTCTCACAAGATGAGTTTGGCGCTACTACCTTTGAAACCAACAACTTACAACAAAAACGGTATAACAAGGTGTTGCACCTGACGCTTATTTATCGGCATCTTTTTTAATAGAGACGACAGGTAGAAAGCGCAGGTGAACAACGGCGTTACACAACCAACTTCCATCTGCACAATTAGTTTGTGCAATTTATTAACGTCTCTTTAGAGACGAAACCTCTTAATTAAAGGAGATTTACTTTATGTCAACAAAAGCCTTATACAATAAAATCTTTGAAACTTTTGAAGATGAAACTCTTAACAAAGACGAACTACTAACTTGTAAAGATGCACATCATGTAATAACAAATAAAGGTCGTTTAATCTGTGGTTATATGGAACACTACAGTGATTACTCTAAGGGTGTTTTTGAAATGTATGAAAAGTTGCTCAGCACAGTGGATAAAGTTTCGCCTATACCAAAGACACTTAAGTATTTTGAAATGTCTTGGAAAAGCTCTTCTGAAGCACCTCAGAATACTTATCTAATCCCAGATATTGAACAGATTCTCCAAGAACGTCAAAGTAAAAAGCAATAAGGTTATCTTTGCTGACCTCTATCATCAGATTAGCTCGTTCCTGTATTGCTGGGTACTCATTATTATCCAGCATCTCTAAATACTGTTCTTTGGAATAGTTAGTACCGTTAACTGGGTCAAGGTAAAGTTGCTCACTCATAATATTAATCCTTCTATAATAGCTTCTCTTTTGCATTTCATATTTGTCTAAAGGGAAGCTTTTAATTTAAATTTAAAACTAACTTGCTAAAACTGTCAGCCTCGGTTAAAAGGTTGTCTAACAAGCTAATCAACTGGAAGCGTTAATGTTGCTGCGCAACCTTTGCTCCTGTTATTAGTGCGTTAAACAACCAACTTCACATCTGTGCAATTAGTTTGCACAATTTATTAACGTCTCTTTAGAGACACTTCCTTGGAAACACTTCCCCTTCTCTTCTAAACACACCATCATTTACGATGAATACTTTGTAAATCCCAAATCAAAAGGTTATGATTGTTTTCTAATTCACTTACCTTTAAAGGAAATTACTTATGGCCGATGATATACAGAAAGCTTTTGATAAAATTACCCAAGATGTTAAATGTACCTGTGGTAAAGTTCATACAGTTCCTATGACGCAAACAGAAACAATTAACTGTGACTGTGGAGAAGAGTTTCACTTTGAAAACACAGCCGCAGATGTGACTAGAGACTCTATAGCAGCGATGCAAAAGATGTTTAATAAGTAGTTATGATACGATACTTGTCAAAATCTTCCTTAGAAAAGAGTTTTGCAAATTCCTCAGCCGACATACCTTGTTTGTAGGTAGCTTTTACAAAACTCTCAATTTTTTCTTCATCCCATTTGATTAATACTGACATTATTATTTACCTCTTTTTGATTATATTTAAATTATCTGCAAAATGTAGTTGACACTACTTTCGTAATTGTACATAATGCACCTATGAACAACCACTTTAATTAGTGGTGTTTCTGTTTTTAAAAGGTTTGTCTCGCGCTGTATTAAATCACGGAGAACTCCTTACTAACTCACATACTAGGAATAAAAGTATGAATATTAAAACCAACGATCTTATGTTGGAGGTGATTGACAAGTAAGAATAGATATCAAGAGATAGTCCAACCTATCTTATGGTGTAGCTCCTTGCCTTAAACTCTCCCCTCATAAGTAATTTTATAATCCTTATAAGGAGATACACTTATGTCTGAAATCGAACTTACTGCTCTATTAATTACTTGTGCCACTTTTCTTTTGGCACTTATTATACTCTGTGTACATCACGCAGCTATGACTGTATACATAGGCTACAAAACCTCAACATTGTCTTACGAAAAATTAAAACCTTTTGCATATTTAATGACATTGTTAAATAAAGAGAATATGCAAACCTGTGTCACGAAGGTTGTGGAAGCTTTATACGATAAGTCCAAACCTA
>Ga0233411_10000085_pt1 | contig 32114 bp, 54 predicted proteins | sample Na_anoxic_2_MG_FD_179799 | JGI IMG/M metagenome (GOLD analysis project Ga0233411, IMG submission 179799) | Seawater microbial communities from Saanich Inlet, British Columbia, Canada - Na_anoxic_2_MG | ecosystem: Environmental > Aquatic > Marine > Inlet | place: Canada: British Columbia...
ATGGTATTGTGGAGTAATTCAATATAATGACAAGGCTATGTTTCGTTGCCTTAAAACGAAGCTAATTATTAACTGAAATATTATGATCAATGAAAATATAGCCAATGTTATGAATATAGACTCATACAATGATATTGTTGAGTTAATGAGTAAGCACGGGTTTAAACAGTATAAAGATGGTAGTATATCAAGACCTAGTACAGGTTGCTCATTCTCTTTTGAATGCTTGAATAGGTATGCTTCATTAATGGACTTTCAATTAGATTGGTCTTATTCATAACGGTTAGTATAAGGCGCGTTTTAATGCACTTTATATGTTGTTAGCTACTGTAATCGGATTAATAAACTAAAATTTAAAATATGACACCAAAAGAAAAAGCAGAGGAATTGTATAACATATTTGATATTATAATATACTCTGACCAAGACGAACACGACCAATGTAAAGGATGTGCTATAAGATGTGCAGAACAAGTTATAAATACATACGATTTGGAAGGGTATGACGAAGAAGATAGCAAGATGGAATATTGGCAACAAGTAAAGCAAGAGATTAGCTTATTGTAGCTAATGACAAAAATAGAGGAAGTAAAATTATGAGAGATAAATTAGAGGAATTGATACAAGAGGAATGGGTTGGTAAAAACTGTAAGGATGAATTGATTGAAATTTTATTGCCTTTATTTCCTGTTATCAAATGGGTGGCGATTACAGAGAGAACTCCACCAAGACCCGATGAAGATTATAAGGTATGTGTAAGGAATAAAAATAAAGAGGGAGGAATACCAATCCAAGATATTCAGCAATTCACAAGTGACGGGGTGTTTGTTGGTGGTAATCCAGATGTTTGGGAACAGGTTGTTTATTGGGCTGAAATTGATAAGCCACCTTTTTGATAACGTACTTGTATAAGGTGCGTTTTAATGCACTTTATACGTTGTTAGCATTAGTACGGATTTAGAATTATAAACTTAAAAATAAAATTATGAGAATATTAGTAGCTTGTGAAGAAAGCCAGGCAGTAACAAAAGAATTAAGAAAGTTAGGACACCAAGCCTATAGTTGTGACATATTAGACCAAAGCGGAGGACACCCCGAATGGCACATTAAAGGAGATGCAGTAAAAGAAGCGTATAGTGGTAAGTATGATATGATGATTTGCTTTACACCTTGCACACATTTAGCAGTAAGTGGAGCGAGACACTTTAAAGAAAAAATTGCGGATGGTAGACAGCAACAGGGTATTGATTTATTTATGAGCTTTGTAAATGCACCGATTGAAAAAATAGCGATTGAAAACCCTATTGGAATTATGAGTACAAGATACAGAAAGCCAAACCAAATAATACAGCCATGGCAGTTTGGAGATAAAGCACAAAAAAGCACTTGCTTGTGGTTGAAAAACTTACCAGAATTAACACCTACCGACATAGTGGAAAAAGGAGAGTTTTTTGAATTTACAAGTAAAAAAGGAGTAAAAAAGAAAATGGCAATGTGGTACTATAAGGCTTTGCAAGATGCTAAAACACCAGCAGAAAGAAGCACTTTAAGAAGTAAAACATTTGGAGGTATTGCAAAAGCTATGGCAGAGCAGTGGACTTAGTATTAATGCTAACGGTTAGTATATGAGCCGTTTTTTCTATGGCTTATATACATTGTTAGCCACAGTACTATTAACAAACTAAAATAAATAGATTATGAAATACATGGGGAGTAAAAACACAATAGGAAAACAAATTTTACCTATAATGTTAGAAAACAGAAACAGCAGGACTTGGGTAGAGCCATTTGTTGGCGGTGCAAATATGATTGATAAAGTAGATGGTAAAAGAATTGGCGCTGACTATAATAAACAATTAATTAGAATGTGGAGTGCTTTACAAGAAGGTTGGAATATGCCTGAGTTTGTAAGCGAAGAAGAGTATAAAGATTTAAGAATTAACCAAAACGAAAGACCTGCAGAGCTTGTTTCTTTTGTTGGATTTAATACAAGTTTTGGAGGTAAATGGTTTGGCGGTTATGCAAGAGGTAAAAACAGTAAGGGAGAACCAAGAAACTACACTGCAGAAGGTAAAAGAAATATATTAAAACAATTACCAAAGATACAAGATGTTAAATTCATACATAGCAGTTATCAAGATTTAGAAATACCTGATAATAGTTTGATTTATTGCGACCCACCTTATGAAGGGACTACTGGGTATAAAGATAAGTTTAGCCATTTAGAATTTTGGGAATGGTGCAGACAAAAAACAAAAGAAGGGCATTTAGTTTACGTAAGTGAATACAATGCACCTGCAGACTTTAAATGTGTTTGGAGTAAAACAATTAACTGTGATTTAGCAAAGACAAATAAAGATAGAACAGAGAAGCTATTTGTGTATTGTGGCTAATGATAAATATAAAACTTGAAGCGATGGAAAAGAAAATAAAAGAATTATTATATGATACTGACTTAAAGACTGATGAGATTGAATCCCTCACAAAAGAGCTTTTGGGTTTATATAATGTTAGCAAACGTAATATTGCTATCGGTGATTATGTGTGGTACAATGAGCGAATAAACAAAGTGACAAATGTAAGGTTTAACGACCATTTTTGGATAAACAAAGAAATTCAATTATTTGATATTGAAGCGAGGTTAACAACGGATGTAAGTACAAAGAATTTGCGTTATGTTTGCTAACACATCGCTAGACGTAACAAAAGATACCAAATATGCATTTAAATCAATTAAAGATAGTGTATTATGGTATCTTTTGTTTGTCTATTTACTTCTTTTAAATATTCTTGATTTTGCTTATACGTTCAATACGCTATCACTTAATAAAATCCTTCATCTTACTACCTGCGCTACTTCCTCTGTGAAATTGCACTATAGCTGAAAACTGACCAGTAACTGCTGCGTATATACCCAATACTCCAGTAAAATCAACATTTACATTATCAACTAATTTGAAATACTTAGCAACTATAAAAATAGTCATTGCTCCCCAAATAATGCCTATGAATAAATCTAAAATAAAAGGAACGTTCTTTGCCATCCAACTGGAAAATTGAGATTTTTGTATCTCAGTATTATTAGACCTAGCATTACTTAAATCTTCACGGTCTAATTGAAGTAATGAAATCGCTTCTTGTTTATTCTGATCACTAATCTCTGTAGAGGTAGTAATCATATCACTTATAGTATTTAGTGCCTTAAATCCCGTAGCATTACCTACAGCAGTCAGTATTGGGTCGCCAATGTCTCCAAGGTCTTTTAGGAATGTCCCTATTCTTGTTTTACCGTTATCGTCTTTAAATTTTCCCATAATTTTATTTGATTAATTGATATTGCTCTCCAAATACCCTGCTTAATATATCTCCCCCAGAGTATGGTTTCTCTAAGAAATCAGTAACCCCTGTTTTCTTCTTGAAATCAGATATCATCGAACTTGTTATGTATGCTGATAGAACTGTGCTTTTTATGTTTGGGAATAAATATTTTATCTCTTTTAGTATTTCATCACCATTATGATTAGGCATTCTGTAATCGCAAAAAATGTGATCTATTTTATTACTATTTACTACGTTTATAGCCTCATTTTTGTTAGACGCTATAAATATGTTGGCGTCTCTTCTGAACTGTCCTTTAAAGGCTGATAGGTTTTCTTTCTGGTCATCTATCATTAATATATTTAAACGATAAGATAATACATCCTTAAATATTTTTATATATTCCCTATTTTCTTTGTTCATTTATTATGATGTCTTTTAATGAAGTCATAATCTCCTTAATTTCCCTATCAAGAATATTCCTTTCCCTAGTCAATTCATTACTTTCCGCTATAACTGTAATCGCTCCCTTAAGTGTATTTGAGAAATCTTTTTGATCCTCTCTATTTATACTTACCTGTTTAAGTAGTTGATGCCATAGTATCCCAATTCCCCCCAGAAGTGCAGCAAAAATTGTCTCTATTTTGTAATCTTCCATAATTATAAACCCATAGCTAGTGTGTTTAATTAATTTGAAAGTGAGCGCCATCTTTTCCCCATAATTCTTGTCCCCATTGCAATTCCACACAATACAAGTCCATTGCCACTTTCTGTAAATGCTTTGCTATAGGCTCTAAATACTTTAAATCCCAGCTTGCCTTACCATCTACATAAGCGAATAAATCAAAAGCTTTTCCAGTTTTATGGTAACTGTTTAAAGTCCACGTTACAGGACTTCTATGTAACTCAGTAGTTCTACCTATAGCATACATTTTTATTTGATCTTCTTCTGTTCTTAAGCCCCCAAATTTTGGGATGCCAAAGTCGTAAGGACTTGTCTTTATGCCGTCTAATAATATATCAATTAGAACGGGTTCAATACCCTCCAATCTGTTAAGGCTTATTTTACTTAAGTTCATAATTAATAAAATCCACTATTATCTCTGGCTAAATCTAATAATATAACCTCTGAAGCAGGTAGTGTTGTGTTATTAGCCACTGTAGACAGTCCGCTTGTTTGATCAGAGAATGCCCCGTCAGAAACATTATACTCTATAAATGCATTATATCTTGGCTCAAGTCCTGTCGCTCTACCTAACCTAACAGCTGTTGAAAATCCTATTATAGTATTATGCCTAACAATCACCCCGTTTAATTCAGTGTTTTTAGTTACATCTGTAGGATATGCAAAGATTGCATATGTAGCATTAGAGTTTCCAATGAGAGTGTTATTCTCTACAACCATACCGGGTGTCACTTCTAGTGAAATGTTAGAATCAGAATCCTTTCTCTGTGTAATAATGTTGTTTTTAATATTGACTCCAATATAAGATGACCGCCCTTTTGTTCCGGCTCCTACATTCGTGTTTTGTCTGAATCCGTTACTATATCCAGACACTGTGTTGCCTGATATGTTAAAGTTACGTCCTCCGTAGAAATAATCAGTATTAGTTGAACCGTCTGATTTCAAGTATGTCGTTGCCGCTAAGTCTAACATCATCCAGTTAGTCAGGTCTATGCTTTGAGACACAGCTTGATTCACAAAAGTGTTATCTTTTAACGATACACCCACACATAAGTTAAACGCAATATGATTAGCATAATCAAGATTACTTATGGGAATAGATGTAGCCAAAGGGACATAACCATCTTCGTTTATGAAGTTATTATCGCTCACTAATAAGTTAGAACAGCTTTCGAATAAACATCTACCATTTAAGAATGTATTACCTTTTATTATTATATCATCAAATCCGCCACCTTTAGGTAACGTAAAGAGAGTTAATGTAGTAAAGTGTATATAATCGTAGTTTTCAAAGTAGTTGTCTGTTATTTTATACCCTTTCAATATACCTGATTCTGCAACAAGACCTTTACATACTCCTGATATATTAGTTGCCATATTGTTACTAACAGTTGCAACTGAATCATTCTCAGTAGGACCATTGCTCATGATACCAAAAAAGGATCCTCCGCATGTCTCAACTGAGTTATTAGTTATGAATACATTCTTTGATCTCGCTGAATATGTAAAAGCTGCTTCATTGTGACCTGAGATACTAAGAGGTGTCTTACATACATCAACTAAGTTATTATTATCTATTTTGTTAAACCCTTCGTTACCTGGCTCAGACTCCTTACTTATGTGTGTAAATGAACCATTCAGATTACTAGCACTATTCCCGTGAATAAGGCAGTGATCATCTAAGAATAAGTTCTCGTTAGGGATGTCTTTAAAGTGGCAGTTGTATACAACAGTGTTGCTCCCTAAGTTATCTATACTGCTGTTGTGGTTCCACCCTAAGTACTCAGTATTGTTTGACTTATTACCATCAATATTTAATCCCGAAATGTTAATCTGCTTATTAAATGCACCTATGAATGTAAGGAGAGGGTAAACCTTTAATACCTTTGTTCCTGTTGGATAGCTTGTTGATAAATTACCATTTGTAGGCAGATTGAATGCTCCATCAACCGTTATTGTATTACCTGATATCCCTGTAATCATTTGTCTTATAGCCGATTCCTCTTGATAAGCTGTTCCAAGGTTAGGACTTGTTACATCCAATAAGATAATATCTTCTCCTATGTTAAAGAGAGAGGCATTTGCTACATTAAAAGTAGTGTCAGATGTCCCAACGACAGTCGTGGTTGTTGTCACTTTAGCCTCTTGTCGCTTAAATGTTGCTCCTTTACCAATAAATGTTTGACGACTTAATCCTACTAACCTGCTTGTTAATAAGTAAGTAGCTGTTGATTTAAAATCTATAACTCCTCCTTCGCCAGCTGCCGTAATTGCACTTTGTACTGCAACTGTATCATCTGTAACACCATCGCCTATAGCTCCGTACTGTTCTGGGGTTATAGCCTCAGAAGCTACTTCACGAAACTCTAAAGCATCCTCTGCGTTATTAACAAATACCGTCTTACCTGCTTGATCTGTATAAGTACTAGGTGTATCACTTAACTCTATAAAACTTTTAACTGCCATAACCTTACATCCCAAATCTACCGTTACTGCCATTAGTTTTTAACTTTAAATTTTCCTTCAAACAACGTTCCTATTATTGCGCTATCTGTTTTATTTATTAATTTTAGCTGATAATAGTAATCAGACACTTTAAGCGATAAATCTGGCTTATTAAAAGTAATAACATTCCCATTAAAAATCATTTCACCAGTAGAGGTGCTTATAGTAGATAACACTTCAGAGGTAGGGGTGTATTTAATAATTAAATTACCATCATAAAGGTCTAAATCCATACCCTCTTCACACGCCTCAGATAACCACACGATTATTTCATTATTAAGAAATGTAAATGTGTCGTTCTGAACCCAATTCATATCTAGATTAGATGGTATAACGTCATTAAAAACTTCCATTACCTATAGTATTTATCTTTGTTGTACTTATCATATCTATCGTATTTATTCCTGCTATTAGATATTGCAGTTATATTAAACCCTGCCTTTTGTGTCTTGCAACAATCTTTAAATAAGGGATATATATCTGTATTACATTCTAAGAAATCAGATAAAGCATTTTGATAGTAAGCCCTCTTCTCTTTATTCTCGGAAATCATATCCTTTAACTCCTCTCTACTAATTTGCTCTGTATTAGTGCCTACTAATTTTACTATCCCAGTGTCTGTAGATCTTTTACCTGCCGTGCTAAGATAGTTGACATAACTAGCGAACACCAAAAAAGGCTTTACATAATCATCAAATAGTAATTTATTATCTACAGTTAATGAATCTGCTAGAAATTCGCTATAAACCTCTTCATATAAATTAGAACACATAGTACCCTTAAGGACTCTTACTTGAGCGTCCAATATATGTGGGTTAAGCTGCTCTTGCTCTATCTGTTTAGACAAGTCTACCCAATAAACAAAATCGTCTTTACTTATTAATAACTGCCTCATCTTTATCTTCTATTACTTCTTCAATAATTTCCTCTTTACCAAATTCTAACAAATCAAATTTAAAAGGATCTATCTTAACAGGATCAACTACATCAGCCCATATACTATTAGCAAATATCATATCGTAGGCTCTCTCTAATTTATTTTGACGCTTCTTTATTTTACCGTGCTGTAATGCAACAGCATTTAATATCTCTTGCGAAGCACCTAATTTACCACTAACCTGCACATTAGCCAATAAAGGAACTGTATTACAGGCTATAATAATATTATCTACAGCTAAGTTTTGTAAGGTAATAAACAAGGCATCATTTGCGTTTGTTGGGAACGCTTCAATTTCAGGGAACTCTCCTTTAGTGTCAGACCAAGTAACAAGAGTCACACCCCCTTTACTGCTGCCAGACATCTTATCCTCCATTACTTCATTAAAGGCTTCACCTACTGTCTTTGTGGTATACTCTTCACCATCCTTATTTAAAGCTGTACTAAATGCCTCATTAGGATCTCCCACCATTTTTATTAGACCACCTAAAAAGAAGTTATTATCTAAATTTGAATTATGGAACTCACCGACCTTTCTCTCTACATCAAACCATCTAAATCCACTCCAGTAAAAAGGTATTGGATAGAATTTATTTTGAGGTCTATTCTCTTTAACAAATAAAACCTGCCCTTTATACGACTTAACCTCCTCACTACCTTCTTCTAACTCATCATTAAAATCGTTAATCTCTTTAATCTCAAATAGGGCTGAATTAGGATTATATACAGGGAAAATAGTGGTTTCACTCTCCTTATAATCACCAGTTCCAAAGTAAGGATTGTAATAAATATGGTGAACTTTACTAGTTTCGGGGTTTGGTATTGATAACCTACAGGAATCGTAGGGTAATTTGCTTATATAATTTATTTCACCTAGAGGATTATACCTAACGTTTATATAAAAACCTTCAAAATAACCTTCATCTTGGCTAACTCCATTGTGTACATCTGTAAAAGTATCTTTATCGTTTACCTTTAATGTATTAAGAGACTCTTGGTTAAATCCGTCCCCCTCTATAAATGAAATTATTGTTTCTAGACAACTAGAAGCAGTGTGAGACCCATCAACAGTATCAAGAACGAAGTTAGGAAAACTATCTTTAGCCCCAAACTCAATATATCCTAACGAATCATTAATAGAAACCCTAGTGTTAACCCCATCAGAAGGATCATAGTTGTATAATTTACTTTCTTCAACCTTTTCTGATTTCTGAAAAACCTGCATTCCTTTAATCATATTATAAATATAGTGTTTTTTTTGTATATTTGTATAAACGGTTAGACAAATATACAATGAGAAACGCAAAAGAATTTATCGATAAGGTAACTAAGAAGATGCAATACAGCCCATCTGAATACACAGTTATAGATGACAGTAATGTCTACGAAGAGTTAAAAGAAGACATTATTAATGCTTTAGATATTGGGATGGTATTTATTGAGGGTACTTGTATCCCTGACAGCCCAGCTAATCAATTAGCAAAAGAATACAACTCCATCACTTGGGATAATGGCAATGGCATTAGTATCATAGTCTCATCTAATCATAATTTAACTGAAGGGGTTAATATCCAACCACTAGGTGTAATTAATACTTTCTTAAATGAATTAATTAAATTAAAGGTGGAGCCTATTTTATTGCAAGATACTATTAATGAGGAGGATGAAGAGACTAAAGAACATATCTCACTAAAAGATTATTACAGATTAAACCTACCAGAGAATAGGATAGGGAGGAAATCATATAAGACACTAATAAAAGAATTGGAAGAAGCTGGGTTTGGAGTATAAGTTTCACTATACTTGTATTGAACAACTACTAAGTGCTTGTTTACTTCTGAAAGAAATTATAACCCGATGTCTACCAACGTCGGGTTTTTTTTGGTCTATACTTTTTTACATACAATATTTTTATTAGTAATCAAAATTTATTAGTATCTTTATAATATGGCTGTATACGAGATAATAAACAATCCAAATTCTTTTATAATAAAGAAGGGTGACAACACTAGTCCTTTCTCAAGGAATGATTTAAGCGTCACTTTTAGTGATGATAATAACCAGATTTTAAAAATCTATGATAAATCAGTAAATAAGTATTTATTACACGAAATAAACCTTTTAAATGATACCGTAGACGTAGACGGAGTTACGTCTTTTGCAGACGCTCAAGCTTTGTATGACTCAATAGAGGCTATTTTTTTTTTCAATAAATTCAATTTAGATAACTTAATAATAGTAAACCAATTTAACGTAGAAACAACTTTAGGAGGGGTTATTGATTCTACAAAGGAGTACTTTATAGATGGTGTAATAGATCTTGGTCTTATACAAATAGTAGTACCTGATACAGGTATGACGTTGAGAGGGTACAGTTTTGATTTAAGTGGACTTACTTCTAGTGAGGATAATTATACTATGTTTATTAGTGAATCTATAGCTATAGGATCTGGTAACATATTGGGGTTTGATTACTTTGTAAGCGTTACAGGAATATCATCTAAAGTGTATGAGATTTATGACGCAAACGGGTTTAATGCTTTTGAGTTCAGTAGGGTTAATTATATTGATTGTACATCATTAGGTGACATATACGACTATAGACAAGGACTAGAATTTGGTACTGGTAGATTTGGGGGAAGTCCTTCTATTACTTTGCATGGGTTGTGGCGTGGAGGGTATCGTGTCACCACGTCAATAGTTAGAAGTATGAGCGACTCAACAATAGAACCACTATTCAAGGCAGGAACTTTGTTCCAAATGGATAGTAGATTTTTAACCGACATAAACGTAGATTTAGGTACCTTACAACCTTTTTTAGATTTTAGCGACACTAACTTCCCTAACCCGTCCACATTACAATTTAGAGATGTTCTACTTACTAGGAATGGAATTACATCGCCAAACGATCCTAATATTACCCCAAATATAACATCTTCAAATTTATCCTGTAGCTGGAAAGGTAACAATGGAGTGTCGAACACTTTTGTGGGTGGCACTGCTACTGTATCGACAGAAGTATTAACTAATATTTCATTTAATGTACCAACTTTATTAAATGGTACTATTACAACTTCTGACTTACAACATTTTGATTCCCCTGCTAATGGTCAATTAAGGCATTTAGGCAATAATCCTAGAGAGTTTAAAATCAACTTTGATTTTGTTTTAGAAGGTGGGCCTAATGATGATTATAAAATAGAGCTTGTAAAAAATAATGGCGTTGATATAATATCATTCCAACAAACTAGAGTTATAAATAATTTATCTGGAGGAAGGGATGTCGCTTATTTTACAGGGTTGACTAATGTAGTATTAAATAAAAATGAATACATATTTTGGCAAGTAACAAACCTAAGTGATTCATCAAATTGCACCTTGGAGTTAGATAGTTCTTGGAGCGCTGAAGAAAGATAATAATATGAACGTATCAAATATACTAATGAAAAAAGAGATTGAATATTTACAACGAAAAATAAAGGATCAAGATAAAGAAATAGATAACATTAATTCTATTAAAGATTCATTTAAAAACAAAGTCTCCTCTATTAAGGAAGCTTTGAATGATAAGGTTACTTTATTAAATTACTCAGATAAAGTGAAAATCATTAGGGCTATTCTAATTGATAAGTAACCCCTCTTTAATATAGTAAGCTTTAAGCTTATTCATTACAGCTTTAGTAGTACAGTTGCATTTCTGCTTATGATATGCAACTGTACTTATCTGTACTTTATACATTAACTTTTTATCATTAGATGTATAAGCTAATAACCAATCATCAAAATTATCTTTTAATAACTTATCTCTTGTTTCTATTGTTAGTTTCATAAACAAATATACATAAAAAAAGGTGCTACTTTTTACAGTAACACCTTTTAAAACTAAACAACAACTACAAGTCTTTATACCGCTGGAGTTTCATATCCAACTAACAATGCTAACGTAGTAGCATAATCAGTTACAAAGAATCTCTTAGGCTTTAATTTCTCACCACCTGTTAACGTTAATGAATCAGTCGTATCACTAGCATCTTCTGCTCCACTATTCTGAGTACCTTCAGTAGTTTTTAAACCATTGTTAATACCATAAATAAGGAACTCTTGATTTTGAGTTTCTACAATAAGAGTAGTCTTAGCTACTAGTAATTCCTCTATAATTAAATCATCTGCTGGAGTAGTAGATATTAATTTGATTGCTCCTGTATGATTAAAGAACTTGTTACCACCATCTGCACTTACCGCCTCCCAGCCTGCACTGCAAGAGTTATCAGGACTATCAAAAGTAAATGTATTTGTTCCTGTATTAAACGTCAAAGCCTCTACATATCCAGTAAGACCCTCTGTTATAACGGATACATCGCTAGGGGGATACATCCAGTATCTAGTATTTAATCCTCCTAACCTTCTTTTATCTTCACAGGTTAAGTCAATGCCTCCTGTGATTTTACAATTTGCCATATTTACAAATTTAATTTTGTTAAACAAAAGGGAGGGTTTAAGCCTCCCTATTTAATTATATTGATGGAGATTGTGCTATTACAGTGAATCCAGCCGCTCTATATTGGTAACCCATTCTGTACTTAACAGAAGTTTTAACATTATCATGATCATTAGAGTACCAAACTTTCGCATTAGTTTCGTCTCCTGCTTTCTCAATACCTACTACATGATTTGTAGGAGTAGTATAAAGAAGTTTGTGAGTAGACAATAAAGAGAAAGAAGCTAAAGCAGCATCCCATTGAGATAACTTAACAACCTCAACGCCTCTATATCTTACTTGGATGATACCATCAATTTGATATCCTACTTGTAAATCAGATCCTGTAGATACAGACTCATAAGAAGAAACTAAATTATCATATACTGAACGAGTAACATAAAACTTTCTATCTGCCTCTGGAAGTTGATCTAAAGTAATTGGAGCGGACTCATAAGCTAACTTCATTTTCGCTAAAGCTTCACCAGCAATTAAAACAGCATTAAAATCAGCAACTTCATCAACATCATTAGCAATCACACCAGCCTCTAGTCTAGTCCAAAGACCATCTAGCATATTAATATCAGTATCAATACTAGCAGTATTTCCAAAAGAAAGGATATTGAAGGCATCTCTACCAGCAGCTTCAGCTACTAGAGTATTCATTAACTTTTCAGCTGCGGTACCTGTTAAGTCGTTAACGTCATTCCCAGCCTTTAGCCACTCCTCGTAAATAGTGTTAGCAAAATCATCACCACATTGTTCCAAGAATATTTTCAAAGGAGAAACCTCTAAAGTTCTGTTAAGAATTTCTACACCTGTACCAGTAGTAGTACGACCGCAAGACAAGTCGTCTGCTTTAGTGATTTTTGCCATTTGGTTAGTATAACCAAGTTGCATTTTAGATTTGATTCCGTTAAGAACTGTGAACAAATCTGTAATGCCAGGGTGCTTTACTCCTGGAGTGATAAATACATCTAAAGTCTCTTGACCGTTGTATGTATAATTTAAATTTACGCCTATTGCATTCGCCATAATTTCTATATTTTAATTTTTTATTTATCCAATTTTAAAAACCCAGCTAATCCACTAGCTAATCCACTTACTTCTTTTTTTACTTTTGGAGTTTTGACCGCTGCTTTCACTTCTGATCTCCCTCCTACTGTCATTGATGCCATTACTTTATTCTCTTTCATCAAAGCGTTAACAGTTTCATTGATACCATCAATTGACTCTTTCATTTCAGCATTAGCCTTACTTGCTTCATCTAAAGCACTAGCACTTTCAATTTGAGCTGCCTTCATACCTTCAATTTCAGCTTTCAAAGATTCATTTTCACTCTTTAAAGCTTCTACATCCTCTGGCTCTTCCGCTTCCATAACCTCAGAGATTATCCCCTCAACTACAGTCAACTTTCTACCGTCTTCTAAGTCGTATGTACCATCTTCTAATGAAGAGCCATCTGCTAGAGTAATTGATTTACCTACAAACTCCCCATCTTCTGAGTCAACCATAACTATTGTCCCATCTGCTAACGTCATCTCAGCCGCTTGAGGAACATCCTCTCCTTTAATAAGCCTAGAAAGTTTAGCTTGTATGTCTCTTAAGACACCTTCTTTTTTATCCATATCTTTATCATTTAATTTAACACTCGCTACTGCTCTATATTCAATTGAATTAGCATTAATGAATCCTATAGATTTAGAATGATTAATATCAAGTCTAGTCTCTACTTTCATTAAGTCTTTAATCTCATTTACATCTGCTTGCAATTTGCTTGCGTAGAAGTCCGCCAACTTATTTTCTTCTTCTCTAAGGTACACAGCCGCCTCCTCGTAATCTTTAGCCTCCATAGGCTGATTTGATTCCATCCAAGGGTTGTGAATCATTAAAGAAGAGTGTGGGGTTCTTGTTCTCTTTTGTCCTGCTAAAAATGGGACAGTAGTAATAGACGCACAAACGCCTACTATATTAGTATTTACTATTAAGCCTGATTTTTTTAGATCATCAAAATAATCATAAATTGCATAGCCTACATTAACATCACCTCCTCCACTATTAAAGTCAACGTTCAAAACAGTTAACTCCCCTAGTGACATAACCTGTTTTTGTACAGATTCTAAAGTAATGCCTTCACCAAATTTACCGTCAATGTAGATTTTACCTTCCATATCAAGTAAAGAAAAACATTATTCTGTTAAATAGGAAATATGCAGTATATTATTTGGTTCAAATATCCTTGAACCTCTTTCTTATATTGTATAAAGTAACTTTGCCAATAGAAAATTTTGTTAGTGTATTCTGTTTTGCCTCGTATGAATCACAAAAAGCTAACTGCTCTTTATAGTATTCAAATATGATGTGATGATTATATAATGTTTTGGACACAAACCCCTCAGCCTCTAAGAACTCCACCACTTTAGTGAAGTGGCTTAGAGAAACGTCCTCGTATTTCTTTAGCTTATTATGGTAATATATCATATGCTTGATCTAACTTGTTTTACTGAAACGTTTGATTGAGTTCTATTAATATCGGTAACTGCTACCTGTACTGGTACTTGATTAGACAACTGATTAGCGACACTATTTTCTCCAAATATCGCAGAATCAATTGAGGATGTACTTGACGCTGCTAAAGGGATTCCCCCATTCGCAAACTTCTTACCACCTCCTGCTACATTCATAGCACTCAACTGAGGCTTGAACATTGATGTAGCTCTCTTTGATATTATAGCCTCTCCTCCTTCAGCCTCATTTATCTTTCCTCCTACCGAGAACTTAACTCCACCATTAGCGTGACTAGCTCCCTCGAATACACCCCCATCCATTAGCCCACCGTTAGCAAACTTAGTGATACCACCATCCTCAAATATACCTGCAATATTAGCGACTTGAGCAAAACCCAAAGCCCCTGTAAGAGCAGCAGACGCAATGTTAAATGGAGCTGGAACATTAGCTAAAGAGTTTGTTATTGCTTGGTAAGTGTTTACTGTAGCTTGACCTATAGCTGCTGCTTTCGCTGCGACACTACCTTCTTCAGCAAACTGACTTACAGCGGCAAAAGATTGACTAGCTAAATCTACTCTTGCTACAGCTTTATCTTTATCTAACTCTTTGGCTTTATCGACCTCCTCTTCATTTTTATTAGACGCTTCTTTTCTTATTTCCCCCTCAGCTTGAAGTCCTTCCTCTATTATTACATTCCTCTCAGCTTCTTCAAGCTTCTTGTTTTCTAATAACCTAGCTGTCTTAAGTCTCTCTATTTCTATTAACTTATCAGCCTTCTCTTGAGCGTCTTCTACTTCTGCTGCCGCTGCCGTCTTTTTAAGAAGCATCAACTCGAACTCTGCATCTGAGATAGTTTTAATTCTATCTAGCTCTATTTTCTCACTTAGCTTTACGGCTGCATCTCTTTTCTTTATATTGGTCTGAATCTCACTCTCAACTTTTCTTCTAGAGTTAGCACGACTTTCTTCAAGCCTAATTAAGTTAGCCTCTAATTGCGCCTCTTCTAATTTATCCTCTTTATTAGATTTACCTTGAGCATTTTCTCTTTGCTTAATCTCTAATCTTAACTTAGCATTACCTATCTCATTATTGGCAAATTGATCTTCTAACCTTTGAGCTTCTTTTAAGAATGCGATTCTTTGCTCGGCCGTGAACTCATCCTCTTTCTTAGCGGCTAATCTATTTTTAGCAATCTCAACATCTAAGTTTGCGTTTTCTACTAAGACCCTTCTCTCTTCTTTAGCTAAAAGTATTTGCCTGTTTGAGATCTCGGTAGCACGCTTAAAGTTATCCTCTGTCTTTTGAGCTACCTCATCAAAGAATTTCCCTGTGCTGTCTATCAGCTCCTCAGTCTCACCTATAACGTCCTCTACACCAGTTACGTATTGTAATGATGCCTCACCTAATTCTTTAAACCCTTCCTTTACTTCTCCACTAAAGATTTTAACGATAGCCTTACCTGCTAATCCAAAAGCTTTAATCCTGTTTATTACTTGATCTTGTATAATGTTCCCTAATTCTATTAGAGTTTCTTTGGGGCTAGTTATAGCTTCAAATATAGCTTTACCAGCACCCTGTATTACGTCAGACACAACACCGAAAGCTGCACTTAGTTTATTGGTGATTTTTAGCAACTCATTTTGCCCCTCTTCGCTACCTTGAAAGTATTCCGTTAAAGCTCCTATAGCCAAACCTAATGCTGCTATAATCGCTCCTATAGGTGTTGCTATAAAGGCTAAAGCTCCTTTAGTCATAGCTTGGAAACCACTAACAGCTCCCCCCATAGCAGGGTTAACGCTAGATAAAGCCCCCCCGTAATCTCCTACACTTCTAGTAAAAGTGCCTTGCGCTTCTTCTGCCTTTTTTAAAGACTTAGTTTGCTTGACTATCTCCTTTTCAAGCGAGGCGTAATCCTTTTTACCTTGCTTTGTAGCAGTGTTTACGTCACCGATAGCCCTCTTATTTGCTGCAAGTGCTGCCTTTTGAGCATTTAAAGAGTTGTTAGTGGACTTTATTTGTTGTGCTGAAGCCTTTTGAGCCTGTTTTTGCTTATTTAGTTCAACATTATTCTGAGCTATTTGAGCATTATTCCTATTTATCTCATTAGAATTGGCTTTATAATCTTTATTTAACTCTTTATTAACCGCTAATATCTCTTTATTTGCGTTCTTTAAATCATCTACAGCCTTAGTTTGCGCAGTTAACGCCTTCCTTGCTGCTGAATTATCAACTACTACTTCAATTATTATCTGTTCGTCTGCCATTTTATGCTATTAATACCAATTCAACTTTAGTTACACCCCCAGAATTAGGGCGGTAATCACTTATTTTATTTATGTAGAAGTAGTTGTTTAGTGATCCTCCTAAATAAACAGGAGTAAAGAAGTCTAGGTTATTTATATCTCTCTCATTTAGTAAGAAATAAGCTGTTAACCTTCTAGGAGAGTTTAGTATCCTAACGAAATCCTCATAATAAGTTGTTATTAAATTCTTGTGTTGAACAGGGAATATAGTATCCCCAAAAGATAGGTTCTGATTAACGCTATCTATATCATCTATACCTGTAGTTCCAAGATTAAAGTAAGTAAATGGAACGGATGTAACATTCGTAGTACTCAAGAACCCGAATATATTAATGCTAGTAACTAACCCGTTGAATATATCAGACACAGAGATGTCTCTTATACATATAGAGCATCTAGGTAATGGATCTACATCTGGTTCTAGATTATCAACAGCAGTCGAGGAGTACCGAGGAACATACATTAACGTGGCGCTATCTAAGAAAGATCTTACGTTCCCACTAGCAATAAACTCACTATCAAATATTTCTTCTTGGTTACTTATGAAATCATTATCTATATTAAAAGATCCATTACCTAAAAATGGAGGTATGTTTGGAAGTATAATATTCTTTCCAGAGTCTTGATTCTCCTTATAAACAAGTAGATTAACTTTACCGTAATCACTGACTAGCTCTGTGTAGTCTATTTCTAGTTCTTTAGACTTGTCAATCTTGTCAGTCCAATCTATAGCTTTGTTTACATTATTCTTTACATCCTCAAACCTATTTAAGTAAACTGTCTTACTTATATTATCTGCTGTGAATATAATACCAAATTGATTAAATATAGTTTGTATAAATCCTTCTTGACTTATATCAGGCATAGTAGACTTTATGTCTATCTCCATACCTTCAACAATATTATCCTGTGCTGTTATTGAAAACTGAGTGTTCTGAGAGTTATTGATTCCTGTACCTATCTTAACAACATCTACAGTATCACTTGTATTTAATACTGTTGTGTAGTTAAGTAGATTGTCACCAGTAAGACTACTAGCAACAACGACACCGTTAATCCTTATGCTGAATATATCCGTAACTCCCCCTGCTGCATTTACCGCTGCTGCTATAGTCGCTGGGAATATCTCACTAGCAGTGTACACACCTGTAGCACTATTGTAATTTCCGTATAAATTACTTTCACCATTAACTATATCAAACTGTATAGGCACTCCGTTTACGTAAGGATAAGACAAACTAAGGTTAGCCTTAGAAGATAACCCGTTCAAAACCTCATCACCTAATGATATGTTCTTTATACTAAAAGGTAGTATATGACTTAAGAATATAGGATCCATAAATATACTTCCATCTACCTTCCAACCTATGTCACTAAACATAGACCTTATTAAGGTGTGGGAATACATCGCTGGCATCCAATTAAATATGTTAGAGTTAGGTGGTGGGACGTCTACAGATCTACCGTACTCGATCATAGGATAGATGTAACCCTCGGTATTAGTAAAGCTAGCAGCAATGTTAGTAGTATTCCATATATGGTTATATTTCTCTAAGTTAAGATCACTTAAATTCCCTGATCCTATTAAGTCAATCCATTCAGTGTTACCACTAAAGAAACTAACACTAAAACTAGAATCCTCTTCATTATAATCTTCTACCTGAATTACACCATACTCAACATCTAGCCCAGATATTGCTATCCTAGCATCACTAGATTTAGTAGGCTTAAACTCAGATATAAAATTAATCTCATTAGCGTAGCCAAATATCTTATTATTAGTAGCCGTGCTAGGCACTTTGAATTTATTCGAATAGTTTCCCTCACGACCCTCAATACTAGCCATATCATTAACCGCAAGTACTAGACTTACAACCTCGTTAGGGTACAGGTCTAAAGGTTGACCATTTACTATTAACTCTACCATTTATTTATAGGACAATTTTCATCTTCAACTCTTAACTTCATTTGCTTAAAGCACCCACACTCTAAACAAGTTAACTTACCACTACTTTCACACGCTAAACATTCTTTATTCCTAGAACTATACAGCTTTTGATTATGCCTAAATATAAAGAAGCATAAACCCTTAATAATACTACTGGCTTTGGATCTGAATATTTGGATACCTAATGTTAAATCTAATAGTGTGTAACGTTTCATCGTCTCCATCGTTAAATAATAATATACTGTCACTGTCTACAATTACTGTTGTCTTTTTTAACCCATCTATAACTTGCACTTTAGGGCTGTACTTTATAGTGCTAATTGCTAAGACCTCATCCTCGTTTAGGTACTGGCTAAAAACCCCCACCTCACTATAAGCACTAGAGTTTATTACATCCATCTCAGTATCACCATTAATGAAGTTATTATCCCAATCATTAAAGATGTTCCTCTTTATAGTTTCTTTAGATTCTATATTAAGATTATAGTCTTTTTCCGCTGTAAATTTCCAGTAATCCCACCCTCCTAACTCGTTAAGCCAAGTTAAGTATATTCCTTGATTTGAGCACGAACTATCTACGTTAATAGTCTTAGTCTCAGATAAATTACATTGTGTTACCCCCGTAAGATTGTATTCTATTTTACTCGTTAAATCATTAGATACATCAACACTCATTCTATACAGACCATCATCCTTATAATCTACATACCCGTTAGCTACATCAAGCTCATTGCCAAGTGAATCAAACTCAGTCTTCTGGAATCCTATTAGACTTGAATCATAAGTATCATACTTAACGCCTAAGTAGGCTTCTATCTGCCAATTTAAACATTTTTCTATTGGGTTATTCATCGCTATAAATTCAGATATAACACCATCGAACCCTGCGAAGCCTAAGAACCCTCCCATATCTAAAGGAACGCCTATCAAAGATCCAGACCACACTAATTCGTTATTAAATAATACACTAGAATCTGATCCATTAGATACTATCTTTATCACATAATCTTGATCTAAAGTTATAGGTATAAAAATAACATCATTACCATACTGTATTACTATATCCGAAGGGTCTGAAGGGTCTAATGGGTTTAGTAAAAACATACTCAATCCATTAAGCTGGAATATAAGGTAACTCCCTACTGTGTATTCCATCCTAAGTACCAAATATAGAGTATATAGTTCCCCAACTAAGAACGGACTTGTAACCAATCTCTGACTTATGCCGTCGTATATAGCAGACTTATTATTATTAACACCGAAAGACGTTACAGTAGGCTCATTCCCTACAGCCCCTGTTCCCATAACATTACCCGTCCTGTCATCCCAAGATAAAATAGGTGTGCCATTAGCCCCCAAGTCTTCCCCGTTAAACCATACAGCAGCTTGATTCGCTAACTCTGATTCATCTAATAAGTTATTATTTAAAATCATAGATAAAGAAAAATAATCTCCTTTAAATAACGTAGGAGTGTTGAAGTTTGTCATAAACTTACTGTCAGCTCTACCTGATATGTAATCATACATATTACCACCTCTACTGTTCTGAAATTGCAATGAGCTATTTGAAGCCCAGAATGTATATTCGCAAACGCTAGGTAAAATTATTATATTGTTAACTGTAACATCACTTACAACAACGCTATTTCTATAGAAGTGAAACCCAACATATTTGTAATTACTAGAAGGGACAACTAACCCCGATACAGTTAAACTATCTATGCTAGAGTCAGATAGTAATATATTATAATTTAATAAGTCATTAGTTCCATAGACTACAAAATTGGAATACTTATCATTGGATCTAGTTATATCTACACTTACACTATATTCTATGTTAGCGACTAGGTTTAACTCCTGATATATAACTGTTGACTTTCTGAGTGTACCTAAATTACTCTTAGCTAAACCAGCGTCCCAGATAAAAGGCTCACTAGGTATAGCATCATCTACCTGAGTCCAATTTGCTAAGTCCGTTACAAAGTCTCCGTTTATAACTTTATCTTGACCGCAGTCATCAACCTCATCTATTTCATAGTCGGTGTAGAATGTTTCTATGTTTCCTGATACATTTTGATCATACCCCTCTCTCCATTCTACATAAAAACCAGTAAAGAAATTTAGGTCTATCCCTTCAGCTAATGAGTTTTCAGCACTAACGTCTGCTTTAATGACTCCACTAAACGATGCTATTATATTATTATCAGGGTCTGGAACAGATCTTAAAGTACCTACATTTGAGATTGGTTTAGTTAAATTCTCTTTATGCCATAATGGTAAACCGCTATAAACCCTCACTTCAGTAAAGTAGTTATTATAATACTTCTGCATATCCACTGTAACTAACGCAGAGTCATAAGACACAAATAACACGTAAGAAGTATCGCTAATCTTCTCTTTAATTCGCCAGACTCCATTAAACGATTCTATATTACAGTCAGTTAGATTAACGGTCTCATCACCAAGTATATTAGTAATAGGGTTTAATATGTCTAGCTGTAAGAACCCCCTATTATTAATTGGCGTTGCTGCCTCTATAGCATCCACAGTGTTAGTAGGGAATAAATCACTACTGAACTTGTATTGAATAGGAAGGTTTACGGCATTCCACGTACTGGTAATGCTATCTATATCCTTTGATGGTCTACTTGTTACCGTTAATGCCATTATTCCTAATATCTTTTATTATTATTATACTCAACTCTTTAGCTAGACTATCCGTTAATACATTTATAGGATCAGTAACAAGCCCCTTAGTCCCTTTGTACCCATCCCTATTAATCTTTCTCCATATAGGATAGAATGCACTCTGATCAATTCCTCTTATCCTCATCCAATCCCTCAAATCCTTCTCCCAAGATCTAGTAGATCCAGCGTTCTTAGTCTTACCCCTACCGAACTCTAGCGACTCTAAAACACTAGAACCGTACATAGTACCAGTAACCCTATCTGATTCAACTTTAGATGTAATCCTTATAGATTTAGAAGTCTTGCCGCTCGCATTTCTTCCACTAGAAGCTAAGTTGCTTTGTATTGACTTCTTAGCTAACTCTAAAGCTTTAGTTATTGCGACAGATATATCTTTGTTATCCACGATAATTAGGAGGTTTAGGAGGATCAACTCCCTCCCTAATAACTCTTTGGGGTGGTGGCGTTGGCTTCTTTAATTTATTCTTATTTTTTGTGCCCATAATATTTATTATTACTACTCTTATTATACCACTTTATTCCATCACAAGATTTCTCTAATGACTCTAGATGTTTATATAATATCAACTTTGTTAAACTCCCCATATCTAAATAATTCCTTTTAAATCGACTTTATTATTTTGGATATTATTCATATAATAAAACTACCCCATTAAGAAAGCTCCTTATACAAAACATTGAGTCTATCAAAGTCAACCTTATTCCCCTCATAGGTTCTGTCATTTGATAACGCAATCCTATTTATAATTTCTTTTACCTCAGTTATCTTATCCTCCATATCTTAACAATCTACACAGTAATCAATATTATCGGGGCTTACTATACTCATAGATATACCAACCCCTACTAATCCGTTTGCTGTTTGGTTAATATTAGTAGTGCTATCTGCTGCACTAACTGTAAGCGTCCCCCTACTAGGCTTAACGTCTTGCATAGCCGTTATAAACGTAGCTCCTAACTCATCTAATGTATAATGGTTGTTGTTCTTATCCTTCAATGAATCATCTATATCAGACTTAACCCAAATCATATACCCAGCAGATATAGTGCTTATAGTCATACTAGACATAGGAACTTTAACGGTACTCTTAATAGTTTGTACGTCGTCTCTAATCCACCAAATCAAAGGAAGTGGTGGTTGTTTATTTATAAGATAAAGATTCATCTCTGAGGTTGTGCCAGTCTCATAAGAGAATTGAGCGTCAAACCTAGAGTTAAAGCTCTTAGCTATCTCTCTGTTAATATAATCTAATTCTTTTAGTAACATACTTTATATCTAAAGGCGTTCGTCTACGTACACGATTGGGTCTAATTATTTTTACCTATGCACAGGTTTAGACTTACTGTATGACCTCTATTTCTTTTGTTTACTCCTTACTATCTCTTCGTAATCCTTAGTACACTTACTAACCCAACTCCTTAACTGCAACTCATTATAAACTTCATAAACAGATAAACCTAATATTTCTTTTTCTTTAATCAAATCTCCCCCACTTAATTGAGATGATATGGTTTTAAACCCAAATATTTCTGGAATCCTATCGAACCCAGCCATCTTTTGATCGTTAGTGTAATTAGAATTTTTAGATCTTAGTACGTTCCATTTCTCAATTCGTTCAATCTCTTCAAAAAAAAACCAGCTGCCTGATATACTTTAGTGCAAGGCTGTTCATTAAACACCTTGGCTAACTCCATCGCTTTAGTGTAATCATAATCACCGTCTGTAATAGTCTGATAGTAACTAGCGCAGATCAAAGGGTAAATACTATACACGTCATCATTGTTATCTTGAGCTTCCTTCTGAAGGTCTTTATATAATCCTATACTAAGAACCCCTATATCTTCAGGGAAATTAAACACACCCTTATCACCCATTATGAAATTAACACTACTACTGCTAGTCTCATCCCAATTAGTTGACCAGGATAGTTTATTCTCTACCCACACATAGAAGTCTGCCAATTCAGGATACTTGTTAAACATCTCGTAAGGTATGTTAGTGAGTATTGATATCCTCTTTAATACATCCTCCTCTTTACTTATAAGATGGAACTGATTAAACGTTACATCCTCCCAAGATTCAGGCACTTCAACATCTAAGTCTTGCTGTTCTGTTATTTTTACATTAAGGGATATCATTAGAAATACCCTAAAGTAAACTTATACCCACTACAAACTAATCCTATTAACGCACCTATAGTCCAGCATAAGAATAAGGACAACCCTAATAGAGTAATCCCATACAATCCTTTCTTTAACAATTCTTTAATTTTATTTACCATCTTGTTGTTGTTTTGCTTATTTTAATAGTTAAAGATACAAAATATTTTGAACTATACTACCACCTTGTTGTAGATTTCCCTATTTCAAAAAACTCCAATTCCATAAAAGCATCCATTACATCTGGTGATTCCCCGTTAAGGTATGTTTTCTGATCTGATTTATCGTTTATCCGTAGCTTACCATCGTGATCTGCCTTAGCCTTTTTAATCGCCTTCCTCTCAAACAACAACCTTTCTCTTAAGGTGTGCTTATCATCATACTTCTTATTAGCAGCACTTGGATGTATATAGTAATCTCCATTTAAAACAGAATCTCCTGACCTATAGTAGCACTGTGTTTTGAGATTAGGATAATTCTGATCCTTACCCTTTACCTTTAAAGCCTTACTCCCGTTCTTAAACTCTTTAGCGTTAGGAATAAACCCATCAATAAATCCACCTACACCATCATTATCAAACACTATATTACTATTTGATGCCTTATGTTTTTTAGCTAAATCTTTTATTGCATCCACAACCTGCTTGCCATTAGACTTATTCATTACTATGAAGTCTATTAGTATTTTACCGTCCCAAACAAAAACTATAAACTTATCACTTCCTTTGAGCGCTATATCAGCAGTGATTCGCTTAACCCCTCCTTTAACGTGTTCATTAGTGAACATATCCTTAAATGAATCATAATCATAAATATCAATATCGTTGGCTGATACTTTCCAATTACCCTTAAGCAATTGCTTTTTTACTTCTTCTGGTTGCGCGTTTAGATTACCTAAGTATGCGGGGTTAACTTTTAATAATTCTTGGTTGTCATATATGCTCCCCCCTATAAATTCAATCGACTTTATAAACTCTTTAGGGTCTATGTTTGATTTTTCCACAAGAGGCTTGAGCACGTGCATCCCTTTATTAATTACCTCCTCTTTAGTGCTACCCCAAATATAATTATCGTTATCAACCATAAAATAACGCTTAACCCCCTGTCTCTCTGGTATAGGATACCCGTCCTCGCCTATCCACCAATCTATTAAGTCAGCTACCCAACTATCAGGATCAGGATTACAAGTAGCTCTTATATAAGGCTTAACTCCAGAAGTAGATCTATTACGAGTTAGCATATAAAAAAACATCTTCTTAGTAAAATGTGTTAACTCATCAAATACAATTAATGGTATTTCTGATCCCTGCCAATCGTATATATTTTTTTCGTGTTCTAGGTGAGAAAATTTAATCTTAGCACCACTATTAAACTTCCATTCGAGTATTGAGCTCTTTGGCTCTGCACCATCTATCAAAGTATACAACTTCTGTGAAGCATCCCAAAGACCTCCCTCGGCCCTAATCATTGGAGATGTTCTTCTAAAAAATACAGCCCCAAAATCCTTTTTATCTATATGTCTTATCGGCTCTAGTAATAAACAAAAAGTCTTACCCACTCCAGCAGCCCCTCCGCCTATAACTATGTCGGCACTTGATCCTAAAGCATTTAATTGATACCCTTCTTGAGGTTCAACAACTTTATTCTCTATCATTTTTAGGGATCTTAAACTCAGTAACTATACTCAAAGGCTTCTTATCATCACCTATTAGCTCAGTCCTAGCAAGCTTAGGTCTAAAAAACTCTATGATCGCATTGAACTTATCCATAGCCTTAAGTTTAATGTCTTCGTTCTCTGATCCCATTAGAGATCTTAAATTTGCTTTGTATAGCTCGATACCCTCACCAGTTACCCACTCACCAATTTCGTTCCAAGCTGCTGTTTTCTTATTTACAGACCCCTCAACTCTACCTTTAGGATTACCACTTTTACCTTTTACGAATGCCATTGTTGATTATTGTTGTTTGCAATAAATATACTTAATTATTATTTAACCTATATTACGGAACAAGAAACAGTAGTCTCAGTCTCTCTACAACGGTGAAGATCTACATATACTAAATGCTGTCCAATCCCTTTAAACTCTTTCCCATCATTATACTTGTTGCAAAGTATATCAATAAACTGAGCCTCACCAGAAGCATTAATTTTATTAAGCTCCTTCCTCATTATCATTCTTATTATGTATCTTATCATAACCCTTAACTACTTAATTCCTCTAATTTCTTTACTTCTTCATCTGTAAATAATACATTCTCAGGATCTATATTACATCTATCAATAAAATCAATCCCTTCATAGTATATTACGTGTGCTATATACTTCCTCAATAATTCTTCCATAATTATATTTTTAAGCTAAATTTATTATATCATCTACTGTTAACTCTATTAACCTTTGTTCTATCTCTGTGTTAGTAGAACCTAAATTTGGGTGTATTAAAGTAGGAGGATAATCCTTTTCATATAGCCCTATTACTATTTCTTTATCACCTCTCAGTAATCTAATATCAATCATACCTCCAACACAAGATGAGAAGTAACCATTATTAGTATACTTCTTGTATTCGCTCCCTATCTTTCTAAATGGCTCAAATCCCTTACTTATTAAGTCTTCTATTAATTTCATAATTATCTATCTATTCTATTATTTCGATTGTCGCCTCAAATACATAATCTTCTGTTTGTTCATCATACCCAAACACCTTACACTTTTGATCAATATCATTAGTAGCCATAGCTCTGTAGCTTATACCGTTACCATAATCTAATGTTTCTATTTTGATTGGGGAATCAACAGTAACTAGATAACCATTAAATAATTGATTAACTCTCTCCCCTCCTTTTAAGTCCTTAATATGAATTTTCATAATCTATTTATATATATAAAGGATTTTTACACTTACACTCAGGATTAGACTTAAATTCAACTTGTTTTAAACCCAAGTCTTCCATTCTAATTTTAATCGCAGCAATTGGGTCAGGTGCCTCTATTGGATAGTGCTTTTTTTCATAGTCCTCAATTAATAAGGATAAAAGCTCTCCTTCGTCGTATTCAGGAGTTCCAACTTTAGCAAAAAATATTTCATCGATTCTGTTAAGAGCCAAGTCATATTCCTGTTCCGTTGTGATTATAGTATTCATTTTTTCTCTCTTTGCGTTGTTTGTTTGTTTGTTTGTTTTAGGTTGATGGTTTAGTTCATAGGCTTTATGTGTTCGATAGCATCACTAATCAAATCGAAGCATTCGTCACAACTTAAAGCCGTTCCAACTTCCTCCTTTAATTTACCTGCGTGTAATTGTATTATCTTTTCTACGCTCATAATTTTACTAATTATAATGTACTATCTAAATATTCTATAACACAATCACCAGAACAAACAGCTTTTACATTAGAAGACCCTATTATTTCTAGATACCCATCACTACAATCATTTACAGGTATCATACTAACTAAATTACTTTCTAAGTTACAAAGGTAGTAAGGATCATTATCTCTTACAGATCTGTTTAATATCTTATATTGATAATTGTCACCATAGTGTATTACTATAGAATCTAATGCTATTACAGAATTAACAGTTATCTTAATGTGATTAGTCTTATGAGCTACAAAAACTGGAGCTGTTACATCATAAGGTTTAACCTCTTCTTTTTTACAGCTCAACACACCTAGTGCGAATAAACCTATTATTATTACATTTCTCATAACTTTATTATTTATTTAATTTCCAACAATAATTCATTGTACCATACATACCCATCCTCTGGGTTTTTGTTTTTACTAGCTTACCTCTATTTGTAAGGTTTGTAATACCTCTCCTTATACTTGTCATAGGATAAACTTTATCTAAAGCAAAATATACATCCGCAGGAGATAGGTAAATATCTAGAGCTATCTGAAATACTGCTAATACTTTTAACTCCTGCTTCTTAACCTTCTTTAACCTTTCAATAAGTAAGTCTTTAGGTAAGTGTATAGTGTTATAAAATGACATAATTTCTTGTTTTGTAATAAGGGGCAGCTTCTCAATTCTACCCCTTCATACTTCTCTGTGACGACCAAGTGGAGTGAGTGCCCCACTTGGAATGAAATAGCCTAACTATGGTGGGTTAGAATTACTACTTCGACTTTTATCTTTAATGTTTTAAAATGGGGTGTCTTGGGGTAATATTATTGGGTTCTCATCCTCAATTAACTTATTACTCAATTGCGTTTTACTGTACCACTCTTCTTTATGTGAATAAGTGTTGTACATCCTCCATCTATTAGGGTATTGTATTTTAATTAATCTAAACCCGTAATTTCTTTTATTCCTATTAAATGGCATCTTATACAATTCTCCCTCTTTATTGAATCGGTAATCTTCTAATCCTTTTATACCTATTATCCACTTTGTAATCATACCACAATGTACCACCTTTATATTTAACAAACAACGTTTTGGTATCTTTTGTTACGTCTAGCGATGTGTTAGCAAACATTACTTCTTTACAAGTTTTGTACACCACCCCTTCTCTTTTTCGTTGTAGTAAGTTTCTACTATACCTACATCAATTTCACTTCTACATTCACACTTTTTATCTGACATTAAGCAATTACCACAAATCAACGGTTTGCTAACACCAAATAAAGATAATATTCTTTCTTCGAGTTTTTTAGCATCACCTTTACTTGTGGTGAAATCGTAAGCTATTTGTTTTATCTCTTCTCTATCCATACTATCTCTATTTTAGTCATTAGCAATCATACAGTAATGTAAAATCGTAATCACAATAGTCATCATCAAACTTTTCAGAGTTCAATTTGTATATTTGCTCAACCTTAGATGATACACTCATTCTCCCCTGTTTTCTGTACATCTTTATATCTTTTGCAGATGTACCATTGCTAACACTGTTTAAAAACAAAAGCTCTTCTTTTGCCCTGTCTATATCTATATCACCATCTATTAAGTCTAGTAATATATCTTCCATATCTCTTTTCATATCGCTTCAATTTTTACACTTAACATTGTAGGGCATTAAGAGATTTCTGTTATCTCACTTTCCCAATCACAAGCATCTCGCTCCCTTATATTGTTACATAACCAATCCGATGCCTCTGGATAAATTAAGTCGCCTCCTTGTATTGTGTAGCCATCTTCAGCAGCTTCTACAATTTGTTTGTATACGTTTTCAGGCATCTCTACATCACCAAACCCTACTTCATACGTCACTTTTACTCCTAAGTCTTTTACTATCATAATTTAACGCCCTACAACAACGGCTATAAAACCATATCAGTAAGGACTTTTTTAATTTGAAATTTATTTTATTTAATACAGTTTATAGCCTAAGCGTTAGCTCAATAAACTATTTATCTCTCGTATACACAAAATCTCTAAATTGGATAGTATACCTAATTTACATTGTAAATCAAACTCACTTAAACTTTCATTAATTAACTTTAATTTTAACTTAGAAAATGTTATTTGTATTTCTTTAATCTCTTCCATACACAATGATAGTGAATTAATTTAATAAACAAAAGTATTTACTTAAAAAACATTACAGATATAACTTATTTCTAATTATCTCTTTATCTATATTGATCTTGTTGGCTATATACTCTTCAGATGTAGGTATGTAAATACCATATAAACCAGCTTTAGTTCTAACAAAATCTATAAAATCAGTCATTAGTTCAGTGTCTAAGTTTGCGCAGCTTATTAAGAATATAGAACCATTCTTTTCGTACCTCATCCAAGGGCATATCCTTTTAAGTTCAGTCTTCTGTTCCTCTCTAGTGTAACCTGACTCAATAGCGTATAAGTCTATGCACACGTGTAAGTATTTAAGTTGTGGCACTGTTTTACTTTTTCTCTTTTCAGTAAGCTCAATAACCTTATCATTCTTTATTAGCTGATCTAATTTATATGATGCTTTGTTTTTATCTATTTGATTACTTAAATCATATATCATAACTCTCTATTTTATATTCTATAAACTCATCTCCTTTTTTAACGTCCACCTTTTCAATTATAGCTTTATAAACCCATCGATCGTTGAAGGTGTGCTTCAATTGTAGTATGTCTTGAAACGGCTTAATAGGGTTGTCCCAATCTGCATTCTTAGAACTTAAGCCCCAAGTTACTGTAAGCATTAATTTACCTTTAGGAATATCTACCTTACTAAGCTTACTCATTAATAGTATTATGTAAGCTTTGTATTTATCGGTCTTAAATCTTCTACCCTTCCAACACTCATTAACTGATAGAGGTTTTATATGTACTATCATTAGTATAATTTATCTTTTAATTGATGACATCGACGGCATAGTAGCGTTATATTCTTCACATTATAACATTGCTGAGATTGACCTGTTTCCTTGGCTTTCTTTACGCTAATGTCGTGACTGCAATCTATACGAGTATTAGACGAATTAACTCCACACTCCTCACAGAATACATAACCGTGTTCATCTATAAACCCGTTAATTTTTTCTTCCTTAGCCTTCCTAACTTTAGACTCTATTTGAGAGGTAGTAAACCTTTCTCCATTATCTGTACTATATGTATTCATAATTACTTATTTAAAGATACCACAACAAACCACTCTCAACAACCTAAAACCTTTGTTTGGTATCTTTTGTTACGTCTAGCGATGTGTTAGCTACAACACTACTTTAGTGCTTTTAAGTATCTCTTCACACAATTGCTGTGGTATTTTAGATCGGTTGTAACTTCCTTTTTTACCCTGTGTTCCTGTCTTTGCTCCACGCCTTGCACTTTCGTGGTGGCAATGCCTGTCTATTATCTCTCCAGTTTCTTTATTGTACTTAAAGTTTTTACACATTGGTCTTGGATTCCAAGTTTTAGAGTTAGTCCAAATATCAGTTGGCTTTGCTCTATCATCTCCATATTTACAATACCATACTGTATGTCTTTTAAACTCTTGCATCCATTCCATATGCCTTAACATCCCTCTTGGGTTCTCAATAAAAAAAACTAAGTTAGGGTTAATCAATAACCACTCTTTAATTAATCCAATCCAATGTTGGTTTACCGTATCGCATTTAATAGCGTATTCGCTTTTAGGTTCTTTCGTGTTGGTTCGGTGTGTACTACAAGCTGCTATGCTATAAGTAGTGCAATCTGGAGAAGCCCAAATTACATCAGGCGCAAATGGAACATCTTCTTTTTTTAGTTCTCCAATATCAATAGTTAAATCTATTTTATCGTATTCAGTCCAATCTACGCTAAATACTTCAAATCCTTGTTTCTCAGCTTCATTTCCTACACTTCTTGATCCTGCGAATAATTCTAATAATTTCATAATTTCGTTTTAATAATACCGTGCAGTAGCTAACACGATATAAAATTCATTGTTTCGTTGCACTACACAACGCATCTTATACTAACCGTTGTATATAAGTGGCTGAGTAAGGCTTGCTTTTAAGCGAATTTAAGATTTTCTCCACCTTAATCTACATTATTGTATTGCCACCAACATACAACATTACCTATAAGTAATGCCTATATAATCTCTTCTGATCCAAAATTAATCAACATAATTTCTGCTATTTATATGGTTACGTAGTTTACAGGCACTACTTATAGCCTTGTCATTATCTGCAATTGCTAATGTGTTCTATTAAATCTTCTTTAGCTTCCGTCAGGCTGTCACATTCACCCCATTCGCTCCACTCGTATTCTTCACCACATTTACAGTCAGCAATCCCTTCATAATATTCTTCGCCTTCCTCATTACATCGGTTACTGTAGTCAATTTCTTCATCAGGTATATTCAATCCACAAGAGCAGATAACACAACCTAAATTTAATTCTTCATTCGTTTCACTCATTTCTAACTAATTTTAGCTTTATACATTGGCAGTAATACTATTTCACAGACTCAAAGTTATCCTCAAAGTATGCTTTTGCTACTAGCCATTGGTCGTGATGATTCTTAGGGTTTCTAGCTATCATGTCACCAATCTTTGGACTACCTGCTATTCTGTCCTCTTGCGATACCGAAACAACATTATAACTATTCCCTATCTCAAATGTAATCCTACCATTATCTAAGGTATCTAAATCTTTTTGTGTTACATTTCTTAGTTCAGCTTTTTGAACTCTATCGTACTCTTTAAATTCACTCATATTTATTTTATCTTTAAAGTTTCAATTAATACTTTTATTCTAGCTTTTGATACATGCCAAAGAACGCTTCTATAACAATATACACTACTCCCAGCCTTTTCTAGCTTATCCCATCCTACTCGATTATAATAACTCTTAATTAAGTTTTTACCTTGTCTAAGATGACGTAATTCGTCATTCAAACTCCCTTTAGTTCTACTCATAACATTCAATGTTTAATCAACCGTACTACTGCCAACAATGTATATAAAAAAAGTGGGGCTGTTGTGCCTACACTTAAGGTAGTTAATAGTTTAAGTTTGCAACCTTGCCCTAAAACCGTTAGCCAATTTCCCCACCATTTAATATACTTGTCATTATATGGCAATGAAATATTTTTCCCATTCACCAAAACCGTGTTCCTCTAATTCATCGTCATAA
>Ga0233411_10000091_pt1 | contig 31168 bp, 52 predicted proteins | sample Na_anoxic_2_MG_FD_179799 | JGI IMG/M metagenome (GOLD analysis project Ga0233411, IMG submission 179799) | Seawater microbial communities from Saanich Inlet, British Columbia, Canada - Na_anoxic_2_MG | ecosystem: Environmental > Aquatic > Marine > Inlet | place: Canada: British Columbia...
TATACTCGGCACGTTGGGTTTATATATAAATTTAAGTGGATTTAACACCTTTATTGCGACACTTACTGGAGTTGTAATTCTTGGATATACAATCTCACGTTGGTACTATCTAATCAAAGAAAATAATAAATCAAAAAATAAAAAGAAATAATTTCGTATATTGTTGGCTAACAATTTATTATGTCAGAGCAAAATAGAAACACAACAAGATTAAGATTAAAACAAGACGAAGTTGATATTATTAATGAGTATCGAGGCTTAAAAGAAGTAGCCGAAGAAAGTGGAGTACATATTGACGATGTGAAACACGCTTGGCTTAAAAGCGACAATGCAAGTCTATTCGTAAAAAATCCAAATTTTCAGTCAGTAAAACGAAATAAATTCGTTGAAGATTTGATTAAGGAATTAGATAATTACTCTCCACAATATCCAGAAATAAAAAGAGAAAAATCTAAAGCTGGACACTTAATGGTTTTAGACCCAGCAGACATTCACATTGGAAAATTATGTACTAGATTAGAAACTGGTCAAGAGTATAACTCTCAGATAGCCGTTAAACGAGTTTTAAGAGGTGTTAGAGGCGTTTTAAAATCTTCCAATGGGTTTGATATAGATAAGATAAATTTTATCGCTGGAAACGATATTTTACACATAGATACTCCACATCGTAAAACTACTTCTGGAACTCCACAAGATACGGACGGAATGTGGTATGAGAATTTCTTAATGGCTAAAAAGCTTTATGTAGATGTTTTGGAGATATTATTGTCAATTGCTGATGTACATTTTACATTTAATCCAAGTAACCACGATTATATTAGTGGCTTTATGTTGTCACAAACTATTGAAAGCCATTTTCGACATTGCAAAAATATAACTTTTGATACTGGTATTGCTCACAGAAAATATTTTACTTATCATAACAACTTAATCGGTACTACTCACGGAGACGGAGCAAAGATTGGAGACTTACCAAACTTAATGGCTCACGAGAGTAACGATTGGAGCAACTGCAAAAAGCGTTATTTTTACACTCATCACGTCCACCATAAAACAAGTAAGGATTTTATAGGTTGCACAGTTGAAAGCTTGAGAAGTCCTAGCACGTCAGACAGTTGGCATCACAGAAACGGATATACTGGAGCAGTTGAAGCCGTTGAGGCGTTTATACACCATAAACAATATGGTCAAATTGCTAGATTGACTCACATTTTCGAGTAGTTTTTTTATTTTTCTTCAAAAAAGTTATCAATACATTTGGTGGATAACTATATTCTTTCTATATTGCAGTGTTGTTAGAAACAAAACAAACAAAAACAAAACGTAAAACACTAAAAATCAACAAGTTATGAGAAATTCAATCAAAGACACAATCAAAGTAATAGAAGAATTAGATGTACAAATTAAGCAGAATCTTGAAAACGATGCTGAGATAGTAGAATTATTAAAAGCAAAAGGAGAGGCTCTAAAATTAGTTAGTACACTAAATAAACTTTGGAAATAATAACCTTAAAAACAAAACAAAATGAAAACAATCAAAGAATTAACAAAAATAGCAGATTTAGAACACTCAAGAGGACTTCAATTCCTTAATAATGGACAACTTGAAAAATACACAAAATCTTACAAGTTGGTAACAGAATTAAATTTAAGAATAGAAACATTAAAATTAATAAAATAAATAACCTTAAAAACAAAACAAAATGAAAGCAACTATTAAATTAACAGAAATTACAAAATTAGATTTAACTGTACACGTAGCACATTTAATTTTAACTTTAGAAAACGAAGCAATTTCAACTAAAACTACTTTTTCAATGAAATCAACTGGAATGAGTTTAAGAGTAACAAGCGAGAATTCAGTTGGAGAATTAAAAGTACTTTGCGAATGGTTAAATACACCTTCAAAAGACGACAATAATTTAAGAGATAATGACGCAGAGATTAGAATATTTGCAAAAGAAATGATTAAAACACACAAAAAGTTAAACCAAAGTTTAAGTATATAACAATAACAAGGGAGGTTTAAAAGCCTCCCATTAATAACCTTAAAAACAAAACAAAATGAAAACTATTAAATTAACAGTAAAAGAATTAGAATTATTAAACGAAATTAAATTTGACCAAAACGAAGAAGGACATAGCGATTTCACAAACGAAGATGTAATTACAAAATCAAGGGCAGGAGTATTGGCTAATTTAATTAAAAAAGATTTAATTTATAACAGTTACGAAAATTTTACAGACGAAGATGGAATTAAAATGTGGTGTCTTACTTATAAAGGTGCTGACATTGTAGGAACACCAAACAGTTGGAAATAAAATAATAAAATTAACAAGGGAGGTTTAAAAGCCTCCCATTAATAACCTTAAAACAAAACAAAATGAATACAAAAGAACAATTAACAAAAGAATGTTTAGAAAGTTTATCTAAATTATCAAAAGAAAGATTATTAGAAGAAACAGAGCAACTTTTATTATCTTTAACTGAAAAATCACAAAATCCATTAAGAGATTTATTAAGATTAAAAAATTATTATACAAACAAATAAAAACAAAACAAAATGATTAAACCAATTAAATTAACAAAAGAGAAATACATTGAAACAATATTTCAACGCAAAGGAGAGATATTATCAATAGAAGAAAGAAACGATTACTGGACAGTAAATGTAAAACTAAAAAGTACTCTTGTTATTTGTGGAACTTACAACGCATTTACTTTAGTATTTGCAGAGCCAAGTAACGGAAAAGCAAGTTATATAGCAAGTAATGAAAAAGTCCAAATGTATATGGACGCTGGAATAATTTATTAATCTTAAAAACAAAACAAAATGGTAAAAACAAATTTTAGTAATCAAACAACAGACGCAGTATTGACAGAACACCAATACAGAGTCGAGGCTTTACAAAACAGAATTAAAGAATTAGAGGCAAAACTTGAAATTAACAATTTAAACTAAACAAAATGAATAGAGAAAAAGTAGCAGAAATGTATAAGCGTTATAATTTAACGAAAGACGATGTATTCCAGCACAAACATTATTTAATTATTACCAGAAGTGGAATATCTAAAATAAGTGCGTTAGAGGACATTAAAATAAAATATGACTCCATAGCATCAACTCCAGAGTTTTGCGTTGTTAAAGCGACTGCAATTAAGGGAGAGGAGCAAATAGAAACATTTGGCTCAGCAAAGTATGGAAAAAAGACTTGGAATGAAGAAACCAAAAAATATGTAGAAACGGGAAACACCTCGAGTTGGTATATAATGGAAATGGCAGAAAAGAGAGCATTCTCAAGAGCCGTTTTACAGATTTGTAATTTATACGAATTGGGAATTTTTGGCGAAGATGAGTCAGAAGAATTTAAAAAGAAATAATATGGAAGAATTATCAAATTGTTGTTATGCAAATAGATTGTATGACGAAACGGATATATGTTCAGATTGTAAAGAACACGCTGATTTTGAAGAAATAAAAAAATAAAAAAAATGAAAACAGAACTTACAGAAATACAAGACCAATTAAGAGTTTATTTATACTCTAATAATCAAGAGGAGATTGATAACGCAGAAGTTTATTTGCGAGGCGTACATAAAAGATACGGAACAGTCGATATTAAACAAATCAAAAATATTATAAAATGAAAAGCCTTGAGGAGATTTTAGAAAATATTACAAGAGTTGTTTCGACTTATGAAAGTGGACAATACAAAGATTTAAACCAGATGCAAAGAATATTAAGTACAAATATGTTTTTTCTTGCACAAAAGCAAGTTGAATACCACCAGAAATTTAACGCTGAATATCACTTGCATAAATCGACTGTAAATGCTCAAAAGCAAAAATACGCAGAGCAAGTTGTTCCAGAGCTTTATATGTGCCGAAAGATAATGGACGCATCAAAAAACGTTGCAATATCAATGCACCTTGAATTAAAAATGAATTAATGAAAAAACTAAAAGGAGTTGACGGAAAACTTGACATCGCTTGGAGTAAATTGGTCAAATTACGTGCTGGAAACAAATGCGAATATTGTGGTAAAACAACCTATTTAAACTCGCATCATATTTATTCCAGAAGTAAAAGGAGCGTCCGTTGGGACGTAAAAAATGGTATTTGCTTATGCGTTGGACATCACACTTTTAGCAGTACATTTTCAGCACACAAAACGCCTTTAGAGTTTGTTAAATGGCTGGAAAAATACAAAGGAACTGATTATATAGATAATCTTACTTTAAAAGCAAATAGTATAAGTAAATTGCATAAATTTGAAAAAGAGGAATTACTAAAACATTTAAACAATCAAATAATTAAATATGAACAAGACATTAATAAATCTTAAAAACCATTTAGACCAAGAGGCTGGAGTTGATATTTCAACTAGGAGCAGACATAGACCAATAGTTTTATTTAGAGTATTGTATTATAAACTGGCTTTAGACTTAACAAGCGAAAGCACAATAAAAATTGCTAAAGTTGTGGACAGAGACCATTCAACTATTATACATTCAAGAAATAATACTTTTGAATATATGATGAGTTTGGAGAAATATAGAAATTTATATAAAAAATATATGGCTCTTTACAATACGGAAGTAATTGACTTTACAGACGAGGAGAGCATTGAAATTCAACGATTGACAAATCAATTAAATAAGCAATTAGATAATGTCGCAGAGCTTGAAAGAATTGTTAATAGTATGGCTGGAGGCTTAACTAAAAACGAGAAAGAATATAGAACATTAACCAAAGAGCAAAAAATGGATTATGACGAAAGAGCTGGATTGTTTTTAAAAAGCCTTAAATGGAAAAAACAAAATCAAAAGGGAGAGGTTATTAATTGTGGCAATAATGTGACAGACGCAAGAGGAGTATTATAATGAATTGGGAACTAACAATACAATTTCATTATCCTCACGATAGATTTTTGGTAGGTTGGGAAGTTATCCAGCCTACTCAAGAATTTAATTACAGAACAATATCTATATATTTATTTATTGTAACTTTGACGCTCGATTTTTAAACAAAACAAATGAATGAAACACCAAACTATTATGCTATTTTACCAGCAAAGGTAAGATATGACAACCGACTGAAACCAAACGAGAAACTTTTATACGCTGAAATAACGGCATTGACTAACAAAACTGGAAAATGTTTTGCCTCCAATAGCTATTTTGCAAAGCTATATGACGTAACAACTCAAAGCGTAAGCAACTGGATAAGTAATTTAGTTAAATATGGCTATGTTGAAAGGAAAATAGTATATAAAAATGGTACTAAAGAAATCCTTAATAGGTATATAACAATTATTATAGAGGGTATAGAAGAAAACTTTAAAGATAATAATATAAATAATAATAATATATATATATGTCCAGAGCCAGAATTTGAAAAAACAGATGTTCAAAAAATAAAATATGGCAAAGAGGGATATAGTGAAAAAGAATTCTTAAAACACTGGAAAGAATTAAGCCCAAAATCATATATTTTAAAATTAGCAGAGCATCAACACAAGGCATTTAAAAAACTTTGTATATCTTACGGCAAACAAAACATTATTCAAGCCTTAAAAGGCTTTTATATGCAAAAAAACAAATTACCAATCACACTAGAAACACCAGACCATTTTTTAAAGGAAGAAAGTTTTCAGAAATACTATTCAGCTTACAAATCTAAAACCCAATTATATGACAAAACAAATAATAGATAATTACGAAATAGATTATCAGAAAAAAACACCAGCTTTAGATTTTGAAAATACCATTGTAAATCTAAACGAGAAAATTAAAAAGCCACCAATTATTTTAAGTTGTGGACGTAACAATTATAACAACAATCCAATAAAAGTTATGAGCGAGGGCAATTTATCAATGATTATGGGAGAAGAAAAAAGCCGAAAATCATTTTTAAAGAGTTTAATTGAGGCGTCAATCGTTGGAGGCAGAGCAAATAATTACACAAACGACTTACTCGTTGGACATTTAAACCCAAATAAATATATATTTTCAATAGATACGGAGCAAAGTGCATACGATGTTTGGTTAAATGGTAAAAGAGTGCCAGAAATGGCTGGAGGATTTCCAACTGTTTATAAAATGTTTAAATGGCGAGAAAAAAGCATTGACGAACGATTAGAATTACTGCATTATTTATTTATGGAAAGCGAATATAAAGATAATCTAGGTTTTGTAATGCTGGACGGATTTGTCGATTTTATAAAAGACTTTAACAGTCAGCACGAATGCTCCGAATTTATTGGTTTACTTATGAAATATAGTAGTTTAACTAAATGTCATATTTCTGGAGTTGTCCACGTCAATCCAAATAGCCAAAAGTCAAGAGGTCATTTGGGAACTATGCTCCAGCAAAAATGTGAAAATGTAATTTTAGTTAAAGACGAGGGAGAATTTTCAAGCGTAAAATGTAGGAGGTCAAGAGGCGATATGAAATTTGCAGATTTTACAATAAGAATAAATAATGACTGGCTACCATATATCAGCGAGGACACAATTGATGATAATTTAAAAACAATGTTTACATAATGACAAGACAAGACATAAATCAATTAATGACTGCTAGAAACGTTGGCAGAAAAATGAATGTTCAAGACGAAATTGCTTTAAAAAATATTATAAAATATTATAATAAAATACAAGAGCCAATCATTGATAAAAATTTACTATTTGCAAAACTGTTTATAGGCTATTTTAAGAGCGAAATAATAAGAACAGAGGGAAACTATAAATTGTCTATTGATAACATACTACGCAATCTTAAAATAAGTCTGGAGGAGAGTTATTATCTGTTTGCTACCGAATTAAAACAGATTGAAATACATAATATAAAACCAGAGATTAAAGAGTACGAGGAAATAATGGAAAAATTTAAAGACGAGAAGATAATTAATAGACTTAAAAACTTGATACAAGAAATAATTACTGACTATTAAATAAAAAAAGTTATCAATATGTTTGGTGGATAACTTATGTTTACATATATTGCACTATGCTTAACAAAGAAAAGCACAAAAACAAAACGTAAAACACTAAAAATCAACAATTTATGAAAGCAGTAACAAGACAAGAATTTAGAAAATTAGAAAGCGAAAAAATAGGGGAATACAGTTGGTACATACAATGTGCTACACTACAACAAGAGGTAGCTTTATACGAAAGAATAACAAGAGAATTAAAAAAAATATACCAAGTAGTAAAATAACAATAAAAGGGAGGTTTAAAAGCCTCCTTTAATAACTCTAAAAATCAACAAATTATGACAACAGAATTTAAACTAAACTACATCGAAAGCAAATTAAGAAAATCTGGAAATAAATTACCAAATTCTGAGATAACTTTTATAGCAAGTCAATTATTGAGTCAATGTAATAAATTAAACAAATCAGTTTACGATTTAGAAATAATATAAAACTAAAAAAAAGGGAGGTTTAAAAGCCTCCTTTAATAACTCTAAAAACAAAACAAAATGAGAAAATCAAAAAAAGAAAGTATCGGAGCGAAAGCTGGAAAATTATTTAAGAAATTAACAAAGTGGTTTTTAATCTTTGCATTATGCTACTTTGCATTCAGAGTATTTGCATCAATTTTATTTAACGTATAGTTATGAGCTGGGACGATTTTTTAAATCCAAACGAACAATCAGAGTATGAATGCTCAGAATGTGGAGTAGCAATGGAAAAAGATAAGGGCGTATGCTCTGGAACTTGTTTTGAAGCCTCTTTATTATGAAAGAAGAAGATATTGTAAATAAAAATATGCAATGGAGAATATGCGACTGCTCTTTAAATGTTGACAGTTGCTTATGCAAAATAGAAACCAATAAAACAGAATAAAATGAAAAAATTAATTAAATGTATTGAAACAAGAGAAGATTATTTTATGATAATTATTAGAGAAATAAATCTTGGAGAATTTGAGAAAAGCGAGTTAAGAGAAATTATAGAAAAAATTGACAATGAAATTTAAGAACTTAAAAGTATCATTCACAATAAATATTTCAGAGCAAGATTTTATCCAAGCCGAGAAATTTTTATATGACAATTTTGACGTTAGAGATTATAGAATACTCCCAGACACAAAAAATCTTTATGAGTCAGATAAGGCCTTCCAAAAATTAATAGCTGAAAAGAAAAAAGCGTCAAGAGTTATAAATGAGTATATAAATAATCATTACAATAAATTATGAATTATAATAATGATTTTAGATTTGATTTAAAGGTTGGTCAAATAAAAGAAAAAGAACTTGGAGATATATTTAATAATAAAAAAATTGAAGTTAAAAACGATTTACAAGCTATAAAAACTGGTAATATTTTTATAGAATATGAAAGCCGAAATAAAAAATCTGGAATTAGTACAACTCAATCGGACTATTATTGTTTTGCGTTTAATGAAATATTTGTTTTAATTAATACAGAAAAATTAAAGATTATATGCAGAAAATATATAGGAACAAAAAATGATATTTTAGGAGGCGACAATAATACTTCAAAAGGGATTTTATTACCAATAAATAAATTATTAATTTAAAAACAAAACAAATGGAAAGAAGTACAACACTAATGAAAATTGCATTTAGAATTTATGACAAATGCGTAACTGAATTAACAGACGAAGAAAAAAATCACGTAAATGATATATACGAGGATTTTTATTAATAATTAAAACAAAAACAAAATGGAAAAAAATAATGAAAACACGATGAAATTATTTGTAACTTCAAATTATGGAATGTTCAAAAGCCATATTACAAATAGAAATTTACACGAAAAAACAGTTTTACAAATGATGAAATCCATTGTTAAATATGGTTTAATTCAACCAATAATAGTTTCGAGCGACGGATATGTTATTGACGGACAACATAGACTGTCTGCATCAATGAGATTAAATTTACCAGTAACTTATGTTGTTAATTACAAAATAAGTAGTAAAGCAGTAATGGAGGCAAATAATACACAACGTAAATGGACTTCTGATGACTGGATAAAGCATTATGCAGAACAAGGAAACGCAGATTATAAGTTATTAAGAGAGAAAATACAATATTGGGATAAAATTTTTACAAGTGGAAAAGTACAACACGCATATTATGAAACTGCAATGAGCGTAAGCACACCAATTAAAAACGGAACTTATAAATTAAACGAAATACTTGGAGACCAATTATTAGATAATTGTTGCAAAATGAAACAGATTTTTTCAGATGCTTTTCATACAAGGTTTGTAAGAGCTTTAAAAACTGTAATGACTAGAAACGATAATTTTAATATTGATATTTTATTAAAAAATTCTACTAAAAAGAAACTACATTTTTTCTATAACGAGGCAGACGTTGTTTATGAAATTATTGAGGTTTATAATTTTAAAATAAATAAAGAATATAAAATTGAATAAATTATGAAAACATACTTTAAAGAAAGTGAATTTGACAGTCCAGATTTAAAAGGCTCTGGAAGTAAAATGAAAGCAGAGTTATTAGCTAAATTAAATATGGCACGTCACAACGCTGGTATTCCATTTAAAATAAATAGTGGATATAGAACATCTAAACATAATAAAAAGGTCGGAGGAGCGTCTCAATCAAGTCATTTAAAAGGTTTAGCAGTTGACATAGCTTGTAATTATAGCACAGACAGATTTATAATAGTTAATGCTTTATTAGATGCTGGAATAAATAGAATTGGAATAGCAAAGACTTTTATACATTGTGACGTTGACTGCGACAAACACGAAAACGTTATTTGGGTTTATTAATTGTGGATAAAAAATAACAAAACATAAAGACATTAAATATAGCAAAGTTTATATTTGAATAATAAATCTTCAAAATAGTTGATTTGTTTTGTTTTGTTTTAAGACGCTTAAACCTCTCAAGTTTAGGCGTTTTTGTTTTGTTAATAACTTTTACCTAAATTTGAACAAGTCAGATAAAATGCTCAAGGAGTTAGCAAAAAACGATAGCAAGTGGAGAGAAATGGCTTATTACATTTGTAATAGGGACAAACAACTTGCTGACGATATTACTCAAGAAATGTATTTTTTGGTAATGGACAAACAAAACGTAACGGCTGGATATATATTTACAACTCTTAAAAACTTATTTAGAGCTAAAATGAATAAGGCAAAAAAAGAGCCAGTCAGTTTAGAAAGTTTTTATTATATAGAAGACAGTACGAAACAATTTGAGCCGACAGACGCAGAGCAAAAGATATTAGACAAGGCACAAAATATTAAATGGCATAGGCTGGAATTTATTAAGGAAAGTTACGACCGAAGTAATAGAGAAATTGCAGAGACATACGACATAAATTATGGCTTTGTATTTAGAGAAACAAAATTAGGCATTCAAGAAATATTAGACGAAGATTATTATAAATATAAAAACAGTAAATTAAAATGGCAAAAAAACAAGTAAGGAAGAAAAAAGGAACAAAAGTAAAAGTGACTCCACAAGGTCTTGGCGACGTTGTAGAAAATGTATTGGAGAGTAAACCAATTAAACCATTAACTAAAGTTATTAAAAAAGCTATATTTAAAGACAATGACGATTGTGGTTGTGAGGAGCGTAAACAGAAACTAAATAAATTGTTTCCAATAAGACGCAAACCAGTTAGATGTTTTACAGAGGATTTATATAAAAGATATTCAAATTATATTAAGAATAGAACTTTAAAGCTTTGGAATGACAAAGAGATTGATTTACTGATTGAGTCTTACGCTTATATATTTGCGACACAATATCAAAAAACAGACTTATGTAAAAACTGCAATGGAAGTGGAAAACTACTTTTAAAAATGAGCAACGAATTAGATAAAGTACATCTTAGTTATGAAAGCTAAAAATTACACAACTAAACAAAGGTTATCTGTATTGGAGACAGTAGTCTCAAAACTTTATGTTAAGATTACAGAAATGGACGAAGAATTAAAGGCTTGTCGTAACGAAAAAAAAATTGATTAAACAATAAACTATCAATTATGGACAAAAGAAAAAACAACGGAGGTAAAAGAGAGGGAGCTGGAAGACCAAGTAAAGCAGACGAACTCAAATTGATTGAGAAGTTAGATAAACTTATTGATAATGAAAAGGTCATTGAAACTTTAGGTAAACAGATATTTAAAGGAGATAGCAGAGCAATGTCATTATACTTTGGTTACAGATATGGTAAACCAAAAGAAACAGTTGACATAAATTCCAGTGAGGGTTTTAATATAAACTTTAAAGATATTATTAAATTTAAGTGATTGAGATACATAGAAAATTTGAGCCAATAAAAACATCGAATGCAAGATATTTTATTGTTACTGGAGGTCGAGGCTCAAGTAAATCATATTCTATAAATACATTATTATTACTTTTAACTTACGAGGCTGGTCATACAATCTTATTTACAAGACTAACTTTAACCTCTGCATACGTTTCAATAATACCAGAGTTTTTAGATAAAATAGAGACTCTTAATTTAGAGGAGCATTTTAATATTACTAAAAGCGAAATAATAAACAAACTTTCTGGGAGCAAGATTATTTTTAAAGGCATTAAAACTTCGAGTGGAGACAATACGGCATCGCTTAAATCTTTGACTAATATAACGACTTGGATTATGGACGAGGCAGAAGAATTGGTTGACGAAAATATCTTTGACAAAATAGATATGTCAGTTAGAAATAACAAGAAAAAAAACAGAGTTATTTTAATTTTAAATCCAGTCACAAAGGAACATTGGATTTATAGCAGATTTTTTCAAGACAAAGGAGTCCAAGCTGGAAGTAACACAACAAAAGGAAATACAAATTATATTCATACTACGTATTTAGACAACAAAGAGAATTTATCAAAGAGTTATTTAGAGCAAATTGAAAATCTTAAATTAAATCGACCAAGTAAATATCAGCATCAAATGTTAGGAGGCTGGTTAGAAAAAAAAGAGGGCGTTGTTATCACGAATTGGGAATATGGAAAGTTTAATCCTAAAGGAATACAAACTATATTCGGTCAAGATTACGGCTTTAGTATAGACCCAACTACGCTTATTGAAGTGGCTATTGATAAAAGAGATAAAATAATTTGGGTAAAAGAGCATTTATATAAAGCAAAACTAACTACAAGCCAGATAGCAGAAATAAATAAATCTTGTGCTGGTAATAGTTTAATCATTGGAGATAGTGCCGAGCCAAGACTTATTCAAGAGTTAAACAATCAAGGTAATAATGTAATGGGAGCAATGAAAGGACAAGGCTCAATATCTTTAGGAATTAGTTTGCTATTAGATTATAAATTAATCGTTGAGGTTAACAGTACAAATATTGCAAAGGAGTTGAATAATTTTACTTATGCAGACAAAAAAAGCAAATTATTTGTTGACGATTTTAATCATACGATTGACCCATTGAGATACGTTGCCTCTTATGTTTTAGGTAATCAATTCGGAATAGAAATAAGATAAATAACAAAAACTTAAAAATTTTATTATTAGTATATGAAAGTCAAAGTAACATTACCAGAAAACAATAGCGATATTACATTATTGCAGTTTCAGAAGTACGAAAAGTTGACAAGGAAAAAAGGTTTAACCAGTAATGAGTTTAGCAAAAGAGCAGTTAGTATTTTTAGCAATTTAAAATATAATGATTTGCAAGGAGTTAAGCTATCTGATTTTACGGACATTGTAGAACAAATTACAAATGCTTTAAATACAGAAGTAGATTTTACAGATAGATTTTTTTTAGACGGAGTTGAATATGGTTTTATTCCAAACCTCAACGATATTACTACGGCTGAATATGTGGATTTAGTTGAATACGATACAAAGCCAGAAACACTAAACAAAGTAATGTCTATATTATTTAGAAGAATAGAGTCAGAGGACGTATTTGGCAATTATAGTATTATAAACTATACTGGCACAAAAGAAACGTCACAAATAATGTTACAAATGCCAATGAATATTGTAAATGGTGCTTTGGTTTTTTTTTCGAGTTTATCGAGGGAATTAAGAATAGCTATCCAGAAATATACACAAAAGGAAATACGGAGGGTGCAAAAACAACAAGATACTTTGAAAAATGGGGTTGGTACGCAACAATTGTGATGTTAGCAGATGACAATTTATTAAATATGGAAAAAGTTTTTAAAATACCAGTACATCAAATGCACACTTTTTTAGCACACAAATTTGATAAAATGACTCAAGAAGAAAAGTTGAGACGAGGAAATAACGCAATAGAATTATAATGAATCAGTACACAGAATTATTAAGATATTTAAGACAAAGACTTGAGGAGAGCGAGTTTATTAATACCATAACAACTGGTCAAGATATTGATATTAACAGAGCAAATATTTTCCCTTTAGCTAATATCGAAATAAACAATGCAGTTTTTACCAGCAACGCAACTATTCAGTTTTCAGTCCAGATACAATGTTTAGATTTGAGAGACATAAACAAGGAGATAGTAAACGATAAGTTTTATGAGAATGACAATGCAGTTGACAATTGGAACAATACACTTTCAGCTTTAAATGGCGTTTGGGTCAAAGCACACAGAGGTTTTGTAAATTTAGATATAACGGCAAGTGACAGTCCAAGTATTACAAAAATAGAGTTAGCAAATGAAAATTTATTGGACGGCTGGGAGTTAGATTTTAACGTTGAATTACCTACAAATCAAATAAGTATTTGCGAGGATTATTTGGCTCAAGAAACAAGAGAATTAATATTACAAGAAAATAATGCAAAAATAGAAATCTAATGGCAAATTTAAAAATATCAGAATTACCTCAAGCGTCCACTTTACAAGGCACAGAAGAATTAGCAGTGGTCCAAGGAGGCACAACTAAAAAAAGCACGTTAAATGACGTAAGAAATTACGCAACACGAAACTATATAACTCCTACTGACTTAACAGTTATTCCAGATGAGGTTGTAAACCTCAACGATGCTACTTATCAGTTTGCAGATATGATAAGATTGACTTGGAATGGCTCAAATGGTACTATGACTTTAAACCTACCAGACGCAACGGACAGTATAAATGTAAATAGAGTAATAAGATTTATTTCAAACGATAGTTTTGCAACCTCAACAAGAGTAAATCTAACGCCAATTTTAGGACAGACTTTAGACGGAAGTACAAATGCTTATGTTATAAATAAGGCATACGAGGGAATACAAGTTTGGAGTGACGGAACACAATGGTATATCATACAGAAAAAGGCATCTTAAATGGCGTTAGGCGATGCTTTAAATAAATTTGGTGCTGGTGTTGTCAAAGATGCTAAAAACAATCTAAAACGATATGACAAGGACAATGGAGCTTTAGAAAATAGTTTAAGTTATAAAGTAAATGTAAGTAAAAACAGTTTTCAGTTAGACATATACGCAGAGAAATATTGGACTTATGTTGACTATGGTGTTAAAGGAGTTGGAGGCACAAAGGCAGACAAGACAATATATGTAAATGGCGAAAAGAAAATAGTTAAGGGCGAAAAATGGCAAGTTAAAAGAGTAAACAACAGTAAATACAAGTATAAAGATAAAATGCCTCCGACAAGAGTTTTTAATATGTGGACAGTAAAAAAAGGCATAGCACCAAGAAATAAAAAAGGTCAATTCCAAACAAGAAAAGGACTTATGTTTGCAATAGCAAAATCTGTTTATCATACTGGAATTGAAACAACTGGTTTTTTAACAACGCCATTTAATAATCAATTTAATAAACTGCCAGAAGAAGTTGTTTTGGAATACGCATTGACAGTAGAAAATTTATTAAAAACAACATTAAAAAGTAAAAAATGATTAAGAGTTTAAGTCCGTATTATGTAACGACACCTTGGACAAATCCAGTAGATAATATTGTATGTTCTAGTTATACAATGCTAATATATATTTGGAATGGAAATAAAAATACTCCACCAACTGCAACGTATCAATTCACAAAGAAAAATGTAGCTGGAGAAACTGGAAATGACAAAGTAGATATTGCTAGGTTAGTTTCAGATTATATTGATTTCACGCCAAAGGATATAACCACAACATCAATAGTTGACGGAGACAATCAAATGTGGGTAAAACATAGTGTTTATTATAATGGCGTTGTAACACCTCAACAAGAGGCTACCGATATAATGAGTCTTGCTTATAGCTGGGGAGACGAGGGCGAAAATGTTACTACTATTGAAAATAATATTTTGATTAGACCATTGGAATATTTAACGAGCAGACAAAGTATGTTTATTGTTCCTTTATTATCTCCAAATAAAACAGAGGTTATTACAGTAATAAGTGAGCCAAATGGGGAAATAAACACCAGCTTTAATATTGGAGAAACCCTTGCAAGTAGCGAAGTAGTGCAATATTTATTTATAAGAGTTGCAGACGCTCCAACAGACGAATTAATAAACATAAATTATAATAATAAAACTGTTACTTTATTTCCAGTTGAAGATTGTAAATATGAGCCTTTAGATATTTACTTTCAAAATAAAGAGGGAGCAGAGCAGATATACACTTTTTTTAAAGAGAGAACTCAAAGCTTTACAACTACGGACGAAGAATATCAAAGCAGTCAAGGTCAAGCGATTAACGGCAAACATCAATTTGTTAGATACAACGTAAACGGCAGAGAAAGTCTTGACGTTAATACTGGTTTTATAGATGAGGAAATGAATATTGTATTGACCGAATTATTACTGTCGGAGAAAATCTGGTATAAAGAAAATAATAATCTTATACCATTGAATATCGAAAGTAAAAGTATGACTTATAAGACACGTCAAAAAGATAGACAAATACAGTACGATATTAAATTTAAAAAGAGTTATAATCTCGTAAATAATAGCTAAAATGAAGTCAGATATTTACATAGGTGGAACAAAAGTTGACCAATTTAAAGATGAGTCAGCAACAGTTGTTTCAAATGTTTTAGATATTTCAAACATAGAGAAGAATTTAGGCGACTATTCCAAGACTTTCACAGTACCAGCTAGTAAGAATAACAATTTATTATTTAAGCATTGGTATAACGCTAATATTGATAATCAGTTTGACGCCAGAGTAAAAGTTGACGGAAGAATTGATATTGACGGAATGCCATTTAGGATTGGTGCTTTTAGATTAGCCAAAGTAAATGTTAAAAATCAAAAAGTCAGTAGCTATACGTTAAACTTTTTTGGAAACTTTGTATCGTTAAAAGATATTTTAGGAGAAGACGAATTAAGTAATTTAAGTTTTTTAAATAACTATAATCATACATTTAGCTATAATAATGTAAAAACTGGATTACAGAGTAGTTTATTTGCTACAGATGTGAAATATACGTTAGCGTCTGGCAAAAGATATTATTATAATTCTAATAATTCACTTGACGAAACGGAGCAAATAAGCAATATAGATTGGGACGGAATTTCTGGAGGCAATTCGAGTAACGGAGTTAATTATCAAGATTTAAGACCAAGTTTAAGACTGATAAGAATAATTGAGGCAATCGAACAAGAATACGGCTCAAGTCAAATAGTACAATTAGAGGTTACAGTTAGCACAACAAATAGCTTTAATTCTTTTTGTAAGATAACTTTAAATGGTCTTACTTATGAAATACCAGTTACATTTGGAACACCAACGTCAAACGCTTTACAAATAAGACAATATTTAGAGGCTTTTGTTCCAGCGTATAGAGTAATTCAAAACGGAGCAATTTTAACGATTACCTCTGTTGTTGGTGGTTTACAATTAGACCCAGTATTTGAGCAATATACGGCTACTGATATGGAGGCAACTTTTACTCTTATAAAGTACGGAACAGATGAAGACGGATTGTCATTTTCAAGAGAATTTTTTAACACAGAGGAGTTTCAAAATTTATATTTATGGTGCGATGACGATGCAACAGAGGGAATTGGTAGCGTTATAAGGAAAGTTGAATTTGATACCTCGACAAGTCCAAATATAAGCACAGTAACAAACGAGGGTACTTTTAATTTAAACGCTGGAGATACATTAAAACTTAATTTTTGGGCAAAAAGAGATACTCCAACGGCTCCAATTAATCGACCATTTCCCCAAACTAATTACAAGAATATACATATCAGATTATATGTTAACGGAGAGATTTATTCTCGAAAAAATACACAATTTGGCTGGATATATTGGGACGCAAGTAATTTAGCCGAAGTTTTTGCGAGATTAAATGTTGAATTTATTGCTGAAACTGGAGGCACATATACTATTTTTTATGAAATTAGAACAGTTGCACAAGATATTGATTTTGTCAAATGTGTCCCAATTATAAACGGAACAGCTAATGGTTTAGCAGAGGGAGGAGGAGCAACAAATAACGCACAACCAATATTTAATTTTACTAATAATATGCCAGAGATAAAAATTATAGATTTTCTCAAAGGCTTATTCGATATGTTTAAATTGGTAGTAATTGCTCAAGATGACGGACAACTTTACGTAAACACTTTAAATAATTACTATCAAGAGGGATTTAACTACGATTTAACGAACTATATTAATTTTGATACGTATGACGCCAACAGAGGAGAGTTATTAAAGGAAATCGAATTTAAGACAGTATCTCCGACAACTAATTTGGCTATTCAGTTTCAAGAAAATAATAATACACCATACGGAGAGGAGAAAGTTGATTTAAAAGACGCAAACGGAAAACCATTAGACGGAGGAACTTTAAAAATAGAGTCTCCATTTGAGCAACCAGTTTATGAAAGAATAATTGACCAAAATACTGGAGACTTAAAAGACATTCAAGTTGCTGGTATTTATGACCGAGATTTAAACCCAGTTAATCCAGCACCAATAATTCATTATATTAATAATGTAACGATGCCACAATTTACATCTATAAAAATGCGTGACGAAGACGGAGTTGGTTTTGAAATAGCTGGAAATATGAATAACATTTCAAGTGATTTTCCATTAAGTCAGCCTAGTTATTCTGTTTTATTTGGTAGCGAGTTTTCGACTTGGGATAGTGCGTTGGTAACAAATACGCTTTATAAAAATCATTGGTCAGATTATATCAGTAATATATTTAATATCAAAAGAAGAATTTGGAATTATACTGCAAACGATTTGCCTTTAAATATCATTAATAATTTAAAGTTAAATGACGTGTTAAAAATTAGAGATAATCAATATAGAATAAATAAATTTAGTGTTGACTTACTTAATGGAAATACAACTTTTGAACTTATAAACGCTTTTGATACAATATTAATACAAATGCCAGAATTAATACAACTAACTAGCGATGAGCAAACAATACGATATGAGATAGCTAATTTACAAAATTATACAATAGATTTAGTATCGAATGGGTTTGGTACTTTTTGGATAAATATTCCAACTGTACATTGGGTTAAATTCCCAAACAGATTAGATATTGAAATTGACGCTAACCAAGATGTTGGAGCAGTACCAAGGTCAGTATTTATAATATTAAGTTTAGACGGAGTAGAAATACAAAGAACATTAATCGCACAATCCAACTAATATGATTGCAGAAATAATAAATACATTGAGACAAAACGATTTTTATGGTGCTGGAGAAAACACTGAAATCGCAAAAGGGAAAAAAGAAATGATTACCTCCTTAAAAGGTATAACAAGAAAAATTAAGAGAGTATGCCTATCACAAAAACAATAGTTGTAAAAGTTGAAGACAAAGCAACTGCAAAAATAAAAGATGTAGAAAAGTCAACTAAAAAACTCAACAAATCTGTTGGAACTTCTGCAAAAGGTGTTAAGGGATTAGCTGGTAGTTTTACTAAAGGATTTGGAGCAGTAAAAACTGCCGTTTTATCAGCAATTCCAGCCCTAAACGCTTTTAAATTATCAATGATTAGTACTGGTGTTGGTGCTTTAGTTGTAGGATTAGGAGCATTAATAACTGTATTTAAAAAAGCTCAAGACATTGGCTCAAAATTTGCAAAAGAAATAAGTACATTAAGAGCCGTAACTGGCAAAACTTCCGAGCAATTATCTAGTTTAACACTACAAGCGAAAGAACTAGGAGCGACAACACAATTTACTGCTATTGAAGTGGTGCAACTGCAAACAGAGTTAGCAAAATTAGGATTTACAGTTAAAGATATTGAAAATTCTACTCCGTCAATTCTTGACTTAGCGGCTTCTCTAGAAATAGATTTAGCATCTGCGTCTGAATTTGCTGGGAGCGTTGTAAGGTCATTCGGTTTAACAACTAAAGAAACTGCAAAAGTTGTAGATGTTATGGCTTTAAGTACTTCAAAATCTGCATTAAATTTTGAGGCATTAAGAGAAAGTTTAAAGGTGGTTGCTCCAGTATCTAAAGCAACTGGCGTTAGTTTAGAGCAAACGGCAGCTTATCTAGGAACACTTGCAAATAATGGTCTTAAAGGAAGTATGGCTGGAACTGGACTTTCAAAAATGTTTATTGAATTAGCCAAAAAAGGAATTACAGTTGAGGACGCATTTGCGAAAGTCAATAATTCTAGTGACAAATTAAATACTGCAATAAAATTAGTTGGAGCCGTTGGTGCAAAATCATTTTTAACATTAGCAGAGGGAACAGAGTCTACATTAGAATTAAAAAGGGCTTTTGACATTGCTAGTGGAAGTGCTAAAGATATGGCAGAAATAAGGCTTGACAATTTGGCTGGAGATACTACTAAACTTTCGAGTGCGTGGGACGGATTTCTTTTGAATATAGAAGACGGAACTGGAATTTTAACTCAATTAGCTAGAGGATATATTCAATTGCTTACCAAAAGAATCTCCCAATTAACAACTGGAATGCAAATTTTATCGGCTGCTTTTAAAAACTTTTTTGAGTTTATACCTAAAGGCTTTGAGTCTACAAAAATGGTTTTTTCTGGTGCTTTTGATTTTATGAGTGCAAAATTAAAACTTTTTGCTGGAGATACTATGTTAGTGCTTTCTAAAATACCGATTATAGGAGAGGCAATAGACACAACAAATATAAAAAAGAATTTATTTGAGGCTGAAAAATTACTTGAGTCTTCTCAAAATAGAATGGCTCTTGGTGTTGAAAAATTTGCAGATGCAAGAAAACTTTTGACAGTTGCTGGAATTTCAAAAACTATAAATGCAGAGAAAAAACTTTTAGCAGAGGCACAAATTGAAAAAGCTTTAGCAGAAGAAAAAGCACAAACAAAACCAGAGTCAAGCGATGAAGATATTAAAAAAGAAAAAGAAAGACTAGATAAAATATCTAAATTTAAAGAGGCATTAAATAAAAAAGACGAGGATTTATATGCTAAAACCGAAGAAGAAAAATTAGAGTTACAAAGACAAAGGGCACAACAGTCTTTAGATTTATTAAAAGGTAGCACAGAAGAAAAAAGGGAGGCACAACTATTAATAAATGAATATTATGATGAGTTAGAGCTACAATTAGAAAACAAAAAATATAAAGAAAGTGAAGAATTAAAAAGAAAAAATCAGCAAACAGTCGATGCAATAGATGACGAATTTAGAATTAAAAATCTTGAGACAGAAGAAGAAAGAAATATTGCACAAATAGAAAAAGACAGAGACGCAAAATTAAAAGAATTAGAAGATTTAAAAGCAACCGAAGAAGAAAAAGCACAAGTAAAAAAATACTATGCTGGACTTATAGAGAATGAAAACCAAAGCACAAGCGATAAAGAGAAACAAGACGCTCAAGATGTAACAGACGCAAAAATTGGAATTGCAAACGCTGGTTTAAATGTTTTAGGTGCTATCGCAGAGGAGGGAAGTGCATTATCAAAAGGCGTTGCAGTAGCACAAGCGACAATGAATACTTATCAAGGTATAACGGCGGCTTTAAGTGCCGTTTCAACTGTTCCAGACCCATTAGGACAAGCGTTAAAAGTAGCAAATGCAATATCGGTTGGCGTTATGGGTTTAATGAATGTTAAAAAGATATTAGCAACAAAGCCAGTAGAAAAAACTGCTCCAAATATTAGTCTCGGAGCTGGAGGAGGAGCACCAGCACCACCAAGTTTTAATTTAGTTGAAGGAAGTGCTGACAATCAAATTGCAAATAGTTTAAATGACCAAAACCAACAACCAATAAAAGCATTCGTTGTGACAAGTGACGTAACCTCTGGTCAAGAAATGGACAGAAACATTATCGAGAATAGTAGTTTATAACTTTTTTATTATATTAGCAAAGTAATTTTTTGAATAGATTTTAGTTTTTAAACCTCAAGCGTTGGGAAGTGTTTGGGGTTTTTTTATTGCAAAAGTGTAACAATAACCTTTTTAATTTATTATTAGGTTATGAAAACATATAGTGCAAATTTCAAAAAAAATTCAAAAGGCGTTTTCGCAATTTCATTAGTAGACGACCCAGCAACACAAGAACACTTTATTGCAATGTCCAAGCCACAAGAGATTAGACTGGCAGATGTAGATAAAGAGCAACGTATTGTTATGGGCTTAGTATTACAACCAGACCAATTAATTTACCGAAATCAAGGAGGTCAAGAGTTTAATATTTACTTTAGTGCTGAAACAATAAAAGAATTATCACAAAACTTTTTACAAAGTGGTTTTCAATTAAATAGCAAATTAGAACATAACGAGTCAATCGAGGGCGTTAGTTTTGTTGAAAGCTGGTTAGTAGAAAATCCTAAAATTGACAAGTCTTACAACTTTGGTTTTGAATATCCAAAAGGCAGTTGGATTGCTACAATGAAAGTGGACAATGACGAAATTTGGAACAACTACGTTAAGACTGGAAAAGTAAACGGCTTTTCAGTAGATGCAATGGTAGATTTGCAAGAAATTGAAATGTCAAATAATAATTTAAAGACAGAAGAAATGTCAAACGAAAAAAAATCATTATTGAGCCAAATGGAAGTTTGGTTTACAGAAAACATTTTGACTAAAAAGAAAGTTGAAATGGGAGAGGTTAGAAGTGGAGAAATTGTTATCACTTATGACGGAGAAGAATTGGAAGTTGGTATGCCAGTATTCGTTGAAAGCGATGAGGAGCGTATTAGCTTACCAGACGGAGACTATCCAACAGAAATGGGGTTAGTGATAGTAAATGACGGAGTAGTATCGGAAATCAGAGCAGAGGGCGATGAAGAAGTAGACAAGAAAGTTGGAGAAGATGAAAGCGATGAGCAACTTGGATATGGTGGAGATATGAAGAAAAAGAAAAAAGCAATGTTAGATAGCGATGTAATAAACTCTATCAAATCAATTTTAGTTAAGTATTCAGAAGATATGGACGCTAAACTTGAAGAAAGATTTAACAATTTCTCAACTGAATTGACTTCTCTAAAAGAAGAAAATGCGAAACTAAAAAGTGAGGTTACTGAATTGAGCAATCAACCAGCATCAAAACCGATAGTTTCAAAACCAGCTACTCAAAAAGTGGCATTAACTAGAAAAGGGCGTTTAAGACAAGCAATTGACAACGCAAAAAATTAATTAATAAAAAGAACATTTAAAATGGAAAATGTAAATTTAGCAACCACTGTAACAGTAGCGTCAAATTACGCTGGAAAAGTTGCTGGTGGAATTATCGGTTGTGCTTTTAAAGAGGCTGACACACTACGTTTAGGTTTATTAACAGTAGCTGAAAACGTAAATTACAAATTGAACTTAAGAAAAATCGCTTATACAAGTGGTTTAACTGATTACACTTGTGGCTTTACTCCAGCGGGAGCAGTTACTTTGTCAGAAAAGGTATTGGAGATTAAAAAAATAATGAATCCAATTCAAGTATGTAAAGAAGATTTCAGACAAACTTGGTCAGAAGACCAAATGGGAGCTTCTGCATCAAATCCAAATGAGCCAACTGAAATTTTAGACGCTATCCAAACAAACTTATTAGATAGTACGGCTGAACAAGTTGACAATGATATCTGGAATGGAAACGGAGCGACTGACGGAGAGTTTGGAGGTCTTGTGGCACAATTTACGGCTGACGGAAACGTTATCAAAGCTGGAAACGGAATTGTTGCTGGTGGGGCACCGATAACAGAGGCAAACGTTGAAGCTGAACTTAAAAAAGTTTTAGAGGCAGTACCAGTTGCAATAAGAAGAAAAGATTTAACAGTTGCAGTTTCTCCAGACGTATTCCAATCATACTGGTTTTACCTAGTATCTAAAGGAATTGCAAATGACGGAAACGCAGAGCCAAAGCAAGTACGTTTTGGACGTTACACTTTAACAGAAGTAAACGGATTAGCAGACAATACAATAGTTGTATTTGAAAAAGCTAATGTTGTTTTTGCTACTGGATTACAAGCTGATTTTAACGAATTATCTTTAGTTGACGAAGATAGCATTGGACTATTGACTGGACAGATAAGAGGAAAAATGGTTTACGGAGCAGCCGTAGGTTACTATTGTTCTCAAGACATAGTTTGGTATCTAAGTACTACTGCATAATTATTAACAGACTGATTATCAGTCACTTAAAAATAAAATACAATGAGTTGTGATATAAGCCAAGGACGTTTAAGAGCGTGTAAAGACGGATTGGGAGGTAACTCCGTATTATATTTATATAATGGATTAAAAGATGCATTCACTATTACAAGTGGAGAGGCAACTTCAATAAATGCTGGGTTGACGGCAGTTTACAAATTTGAATTAGAGGGAGATTTAAATACTCTTGAACAATCTCAAGTTGGAGACAGAAATACTGGAACAGAAGTTAATACCCAAACATTAACAATTTCACTAAAGAAAATTGATGCGTCTACAAACGCACAGTTTAATTTATTAGTTGCTGGATACCCTCAAGCTGTTGTGGTTGACAGAAACGGAAACTGGCATTGTTTAGCGTTAGATGACGGAATGGATTTTACAGTTGTTTCAACTACTGGAGGAGCAAAAACCGATATGAATGGATATACCTTAACTGGTGTAGCTACGACTAGAGATTTAGCACCATTAATGGACAGTGCAACACAAACTGCATTTGAGGCATTAGTAGTGTAATTATATAAATAATAATTGACCAAAACCCTATTCAGAAATGTTTAGGGTTTTTTTTATAACAAAAATCTCTTTTTTTTATTATTATGTTATGGTAATAAATCCAAACAATTTAACGCATACAATTAGAGTTGTTCCAAGATACTATCCAACAGATACAATTAATCTTTTTCTGTATAACGAGGCTACTCAAGAAACGAGTAATCCTAATGCGACTTACTCTAATGCAGATGTATATACTGAAATCACTTTTGATTTTACATTTAAGGAAAGCGATAAACACCAAATCAAAATATTAGATAGTAACGATGAGGTGGTTTATCGAGGTTTAAGTATTGCAACAAGTCAAGAGCCACAAGAGTATTTAATTACAAAAAATGCGTATTATTATTAAGATATGGACATAAAATTAATAACTTTATCAAATTACGTAAGACCAAAGGTTGTAGAAAACAAATCTAGAGGCTATGTGTTAAACGGACACCATAACAGTTTTTATCAGTATATCATTGATAGAAATAACGGAAGTCCAACAAATTCTTCAATAAACGAAACATACACGAGTTTAATTTACGGAGGTGGTTTAACTTACAAGAATGGAATTTACGGAGTTAATGATTGGGCGAAATTACAAACAATATTAAGACCAGCAGACGTAAGAAAAATGGTCACAGACTTTCAAGTTTTTGGAGAGTTTGCGTGTCAAGTTATTCAGACAAAAGGAGGAGACATTTCAAGTATAAAGCATATTCCAAAACAAATGATTGTGCCGAGTATATGCAATGAAGATTATGAGATTGATAGTTATTGGTATTCTAGAAACTGGAGAAAATTAAATCAAAATGCACCAGAGCAGTTTCCAGCTTTTGGATATGACGCAGACGCTCCAATAAGTATTTTTGTTGGAAGTCCATACACAGTTGGAGACGTATATTTTGCAAGTCCAAGTTATCTTTCTGGAATGCCTTATTGTGAATTTGAGGAGGAACTGGCAAACCTAAATATAAATTCAATTAAAAATGGTTTAAGTGCTGGATATATAATAAATGTACCAAACGGAAAATCACTTACGCCACAAGAAAAAGACGATTTTGAAAGACAAGTAAGAAATCGATTAACCAGAACACCAAACGCATCGCAGTTTATTTTATCTTTTAATGGTGCTGACGTTGAAATAACAGTTACTCCATTACCTCAAAATTCTGCTATACACAAACAATGGGATTGGTTAAGTGGAGAGGCTAAAAATCAGATTATGACGGCTCACAGAGTCATTTCTCCTAGTATTATTGGTTTAAGCACCTCAAGTGGTTTTAGTAGCGTTGCAGACGAAATGGATATGGCAGAGCGTCAAATGGTAAAGCGAGTAATTCAGCCTAAAAAAGATTTTATTACTGAAAGCTTTGAACATATAATATCGCAATTCGGAATGAATTTAGATTTGATGTTTAAACCATTAACGGAAGACAAATTAAAAGATAGTAGCGAGGAGAACAATACTGGAGTTGGTCTAAAAAAAAAAGATAGCATTGACGAGTTTATAGCAATGGGAGAAGAAAGTCTTGACGGATATGTTCCTATTGATGTAAGACGATGCGACGAGGTTACTTTAACAGAGGCAGTACTTGACGATTACCTTTTGGAAATGACAAAATCTCCAAAGGCAACGCCAAAAAAAAAGAGTAAACAAGATACGAGTTTATTTGCAGTACGATACCGATACGCTGGAGCACCAAGCCAAAGCAATCAAAGAGAGTTTTGTACAAAGGTGTTAAGTGCAAGAAGATTTTACAGAATAGAAGATTTGGATAAGCAGTCAACTGCTAATTTAGACTTTGCTCCAAAGGGTCAAAATTCTTATAATATTTTTCTTTTTAAGGGAGGAGTTAACTGTAAACATTGGTTCGAGAGAGTTATTTTCTTAAAAGAAAACAATAAAAGAATAACAGTTACAAAGGCAGTTAAAATGATTTTGGAATTAGAGCCAAGCGAAAGAAAAGACGCTAAATGGGAAACTAATCCAAAGCAAGTTGCACAAATCGCAGAGCAACAAAATAATTACTGGAGTCTAACGCCAAATTATAGAAAAAGTGGAGTAACACCTCAAAGATTGGCTAAAGATGTTGAGGTTGAATTTGAAAGTTACAATGATTATCCAGATAGTGCAAAGAATAACGCTCAAAAAGTTTTAGACTGGAGGGAGAAATACGGAAGTGAAGTAAAAGGAATGACAAGTGTTGGTTGGGTACGTGCAAATCAATTAGCAAAAGGCAGAAATATTAGCCGTTCAACGATTGCGAGAATGTCAGCATTTCAAAGACACAAAAAAAACGCTGAAGTAAGTGCAGAAAATAAATCGACTCCTTGGAAAGACAAAGGTTATGTTGCTTGGCTAGGCTGGGGAGGTACTTCTGGTATAAACTGGGCGTCAAAGAAATTAAAACAAATAGATAAAAAATAGACAAATGGCAGAGTTTTTATTTGTAACACCACAAGAAATCGCAAAGACCACCATATTAGGAGGTAATTTAGATATTGATAAGTATGTTTTCTGTATTGCTAATACTCAAATTACTGTATTAGAGGCTCTTTTAGGCACTCAACTATATAATTATATAATAGCTGGTGCTGAGAACAATACACTCGCTGGAAAGTATCTTACATTGTATAATAACTATGTAAAACCAATAACTAAAAACCAAGCTTTAGCGTCTTATATAGAAATTTCTCCTTTTACGATAGCTAATGGAGGTGCTTTTAAATATACTCCAGAAAATACTCAATTAATGGACAAAGAGGATATTGTAATGTTAAGTCAAAAATATTCTGGATTGGCTGATATGTATATTATAAGATTTGAAAAGTGGATATGTAAAAACCCATTACCAGAATATAAAGTTTGTCAAGAAGAAGTTGACGCAGAGAAAAAACTAAGAAATATTGGAGGCTGGTATTTTGGAAACGCAAATAATTATAATACAAGAAAACCTTATAATGATTATTTATTAGATGACTGTAATTTAGGCTGCGATGAATAATTGTGATATTTCAAATATAGAAGATAGGATTTGTAAAAATTTACAAGGTGGAATTGATGCGATTTATTTATTTCCTTTTGTAAAGTATTCACGTTCTCAAATCAAAACTTTAGGACAGAAATTAGTAGAGTTTCCAACAACTCAGATTTATACTTATTTTAGTCAAGTTGCAGATTTCAGCGAGTCTACAAGTATTGAAAGAGGGAATGTGACTTGGACACAGACTTTAAATTTAGAGTTGCTTAAAACTTACGAAGGAAGCGAGGTCTATAAACTGGTAAATAAAGATTACAGAGCAATTTTTATCGATAGGGTTGGCAATATTAGAATACTTGGTTTATATAATGGTTGCGAGGCTACTGTTACCGATACAACTGGTAGCGATAAATCAAGTGCCAATAGTTATCAAATTACAATAACTGCAAAAGAAGATAACCAAGCGTATTATATGGATAGTTTACTTCCAGAATTTATAATTGACGCAGAAAAAAATTACATATTTAACGAAAGTCCAGATACAAATTTTGTATTTAACGACTCAATTTTAACGAATTACATATTTAACGATTAAAAAATGGCACTAGATAACGAAAAATTAACGGAAAGACCAGCATTAACAAACTCTCAAGATACTGATATTATTCACGTTGTTAGAGGCAATGTAAGTTATCAAAAAGAGGCACAAAATTTTAACGCTGGAAGTATATCTTCTTTAAACGATGTTGGAGACGTAAATGTAACTGGAACACCAGATGATTACTATTTACAATGGAATGGTACACAATGGGTGGCACAACCTATTCAATTAAGCGACTTAATAGACGTTGTTATTGACGGAGCTACTTTAACTGACGGACAAATAATTGCTTATGATAGCAACGATGACGAATGGCAAAATATAGATATTCCAACTGGTGCAACTGTATTAAACGACTTAACAGATGTAAATGCTCCGTCACCACAAGACGGAAATTTTTTAAGATATGATTCCGCTACTTTGAAATGGGTTTCCAATAGTTTGGAGATTTCAGAAATTGAAGATGTTGTTATTGACGAAAATACTCTTGCTGAAGGACAAATTTTAACTTATGATAGTACCGAAGAAGAATGGGTTAATACAACTCCGTCTTTTGTAGATGAATTTATTGAGTTAACAGACACACCAGTAAGTTATGATTGTCAAAATGGGAAAAACGTTAAAGTTGGTTATGGATTACCAAATCCAACTGAATTAATATTTACTCCAGATTATATGGATTTTGCTTGTAGTGATGAAGATAGTGACTTAGCAGTTACTAGAGTTTTTACAATGATTTGCAATAGAGATTATCCTTATGTTTCGTCAGTCGAGTTTTCAGTAACAGAAGCTCCAACTGGTGCAAATTTAGAATTTGATGTTTTAAAAAACGGAACAACTGTTTATACTATAACACCAAGTATTGACGCTGGAGAAAAACTTACTGCGACTGCAACAACTCAACAACAAATAAATGGCTCTAATTTTAGTTTAGCAATTGGAGATGAATTAAGAGTACTTATTACTCAAGTTGGAAGTACAGTTGCTGGAGCTGGTTTAAAAGCTACTATGGTTTATAATAACAGACTTTGTATTTAAAATAAAATAATATTATGCATTTTATAAATTCTTATAGATACGTTCAACCAGTTGTTGCTGGTGGATTTGAAACTCGTTGGACAACCACAAGTGTAAATGAAGTAATTGAATTGCCATATAAGTCTAACGGAGTTTATTCTGGAACTATTGATTGGGGAGACGGAAGTATTCCAGTCGCAAATACTTACGCAAATAGGTCACACACTTACTCAACGGCTGGAGATTATAATATTATAATTGACGGAGAATGCTCCCATTTCGACACTCAAAGTAATACTACATCAAGAGACAAATTAAAAGAAGTTTTAGGATTTGGAACTTATACTTTTTCTACTTTAAGAATGCGACAATGTTCAAATCTTATAGGAGGGCCGAATTGTAGAGATACGCCAATTATAAATAGTGGAGACTCTGGTTTTATGTTCTATAATAATACGAATATGATTACTTTCCAGTATATAGAAAATTGGGATTGGACAAACGTTCCAAATCCTTTTTGGGCGTTTATGAATTGTCAGCAATTTATAGGCGATTTATCTAATTGGGATATGAGTAATTGTTTAAACGTTTCTTATATGTTTTATAATTGTTACGCTTTAAATTTTGATGCGAGTGGTTGGGATTTGTCAAATTGTACTAGAGTAAATCAAATGTTTTCTGGTATGACTTTGAATTTTAATAGTGATGCTCCATTTGATTTAACAAGTGCAACCAGTAACGCTTATTCTCTTTTTTATAATTCTCAACAGTTTAACGGAAATTTAACTGGAATGGACACAAGTACACTTACGAGAATGGACAATTTTATAGCACGAACAAGTTTTAATAATTCTAGTATTAATACTTTAGATGTAAGTAATGTACAAAATTTTCAAGGTTGTTTTACAGACATTCATACTGTAAGTGGAGTTTCATTTAATCAAGACTTAACAAATTGGAATACGTCTAGTGCAACGAATATGCAAACTATGTTTAAAGGCAATGATAATTTTAATGGAGATATAACTGGCTTTAATACTGGACTTGTTACAACTATGAAAGATATGTTTTCAACTTGTTATCTTTTTAATCGTGATATTTCGAGCTGGAATGTTATCAATGTTGATAATTTTGACAAAATGTTTTATAGTGCTGATGCTTTTAATCAAAATATAAGTAGTTGGAATACTTCTAGTGCAACAAATATGTATCGAATGTTTTACAATTGTAATAATTTTGACCAGCCTATTGGAAGTTGGGACGTTGGAAACGTTACCAATATGGAAAGTATGTTTCAACTTGCTACTGATTTTGACCAAAATTTAAGTGCTTGGGATTTATCTTCAATTACTAATATGGCAAGTTTTATGAGTAATAGAACACACTTACAATTCAGCTCGACAAATTATGATAATTTATTATATGCTTGTTTACAAGGAGGTCAATTAAATGTTACTTTAGGAATGGGAACAATAAAATATACAGTAAGTGGACAAGCCAGAAGAAATACATTAATTTCAAGAGGCTGGACAATAACAGACGGAGGATTAGTATAAAAAAATAATTATGGCAAACTCAATAGATTTTCCAACGGAAACAAAATGGTTTATAACTTACAATGACGAAGAAGTTATTATAAGTTGGGGAGACGTTACTCCAGAAGAAACTATGACAACTGGGCAACCAGTTTTAACGACTTTTGATAACGAGGAGGATTGGGCAGAGGTTTTAATTGAAAACGGAATAAATCCTTATCCAGAGCCACCAGTACCACCAGAGCCACCAACACCACCAAACCCAGACGATTTTGAGGAGTAAAATTTTATTAGTAACAGTATTGTTATCAATGATAATAATTGCAATGATTATGGCGAGTAATGGAAAATAAAAACCCTAAATTAATAAAAAACGGAGGCAAAGGCACAAACGTTGGAAATGCTTTGCGTTGGTTGGCTTTGACTGGAAAAAAAGTTGCTCCAGAGCTTTTAGAATTAGCTGGAGAAATTACTGGCGTTCAAGGTTTGGCTAAATTAGGGAATGCGATTAGAAGTGACAAAAATCTACAAAATGCAGATAAAGAATTGTTGCTACTAGAAATGGAAAATGATATGATTGAAATGGTCGAAATGACCAAGAGGTTAAAAATCGACAATGAGCATACGATTACAAGACTTATAAGACCAGTTACTTTCGGTTGTATGTTTATCTTATTTCTTTCAATGGTATTTTTTGACGGAAACATTGGTAGCTTTAAAATAAATCCTTTATATATTCCAGTCATACAATCTTTATTTGGCACAATGACTATTTTTTATTTTGGAAGTCGAGGCATTGAAAAGGTTATGAAAACAATTAAAAAAAGTGATTAAAGAAAAAAAATATAAAATGAATATTACAGATATTAAAATGGCTATACTCGGCACGTTGGGTTTATATATAAATTTAAGTGGATTTAACACCTTTATTGCGACACTTACTGGAGTTGTAATTCTTGGATATACAATCTCACGTTGGTACTATCTAATCAAAGAAAATAACAA